>Ga0208947_1000211_pt1 | contig 31952 bp, 28 predicted proteins | sample AOAMet1_04_M0_20_2_FD_188226 | JGI IMG/M metagenome (GOLD analysis project Ga0208947, IMG submission 188226) | Ammonia-oxidizing marine microbial communities from Monterey Bay, California, USA - CAN11_04_M0_20 (SPAdes) | ecosystem: Environmental > Aquatic > Marine > Intertidal zone | place... | reverse complement strand
CTAAGTCTGGCTCTGAATATATCTCAGATTTAAATGAATATGTTAAAAACAGCCCCGTTCAAATTGCATCAATTACTGGTAGATATTATGCTATGGATAGAGATAATAGATGGGAAAGAATAAAACTAGCTTATGATGCGTTAGTAAATGCTGAAGGTGAAAAAAGCTCAAATTTGATTAGTAGTATTGAAAATAATTACGCCAATGGTTGTACAGACGAATTCATAAAACCTATAATTAAAGTTAACTCAAATAATCAACCAATTTCAAGAATTAAAAATGATGATGTGGTAATATTTTTTAATTTTAGAACTGACAGAGGAAGAGAACTTACAAAAGTACTATCACAAGAAGATAATTTAGAGTTTAATATGAAGAAATTAAATCTTCACTACGTAACAATGACTAATTATGATAATACTTTCTCTAACATAAATGTTGTTTTCAATAAATCTAATCTTGATAATACTCTAGGAGAAATATTGGAAAAAAACAACAAGAATCAATTAAGAATTTCAGAAACTGAAAAGTATCCTCATGTAACTTTTTTCTTTTCAGGTGGAAGAGAAAATATCTTTAAAGGCGAATCTAGAATATTAAAAAATTCTCCTAAAGTTGCTACATATGATCTTAAACCAGAAATGAGTGCTTATGAAATTACTGATTCTTTGGTCAAAGAAATAAACTTAGGAACACATGATTTTATTTGTTTAAATTTTGCTAACGGAGATATGGTAGGCCACACAGGTAGCATGAAAGCTGCTATAAAAGCGTGTGAATCAGTTGATAAATGTGTTGAGGCTGTTATAAAGTCTGCAAATAAAAACAATTATACAACTATATTAATTGCAGATCATGGTAACTGCGAAACTATGATTAACCCTGATGGAACTCCTAATACTGCACATACTACAAATCCTGTTCCTATAATACTTGTAGATAATGATCTTAAAAATATAAAAAATGGTATCCTTGGGGATATTGCTCCAACTATTTTAAAACTCATGGGTATAGAAAAACCAAAAGAAATGACTCAAGAATCACTAATATAATTATGGGTATTACTAAAAATAGAGAAGAAATTGAACTTATAAGAGAAAGTGCTTTACTTGTTTCTAAAACTCTTGGAATGATTGCTGGAGAAATTAAAGAAGGTATTACAACATTATATTTAGATAAACTTGCTGAAGAATTTATTAGAGACAATGGGGCAATTCCAGGTTTTTTAGGAATGTACGACTTTCCTAACACTCTTTGCATAAGTCCAAACTCACAGGTAGTTCATGGTATTCCAAATAAAATTCCAATTGAAGACGGAGATGTTATTTCAATTGATTGTGGTGTTTTAAAAAATGATTTTTATGGGGATCACGCCTATACATTTGGAATCGGAAATATTGCAGATGATGTTAATAATCTTTTAGACACAACCAAACAATCATTATATGAAGGAATTAGAAGTTTTAAAGTTGGTAACAGGGTTGGTGACGTAGGTTTTGCGATTCAAAATTATTGCGAAAATAGAGGTTATGGTGTTGTTAGGGAGTTAGTTGGGCATGGTCTCGGTAAAAATATGCATGAGAAACCTGAAATGCCAAACTATGGAAAAAGAGGTAAGGGTAAAAAATTTATTGAAGGAATGGTAGTAGCAATTGAACCGATGATAAATCAAGGAACACATAAAATTAAGCATCATAAAGATGGCTGGACTATCACTACATTGGACAACAAACCTAGTGCCCATTTTGAACATAATATTGCAATTATTGACGGTAAACCAGAACTACTTTCCACATTCTCGTATATATATGATGCTTTAGGAATCAAATCTGACGAGGAAAATGAATTCATAAATAATTCTAAGTTTTGATTAAGTTAATTTTAAAAATATTTCCAAGAACTTTTTTAATAAAGTTTAGTTTTATATTTCAACCTCTACTTGGCCTATTATTGAGAGGTGACAAATTTACTGACCCAATTGACGGTAAATCATTTCGTAAATTTTTATCCTATGGTTATAATGAATCCAGAAAAAATGCACTATCTCCCTCTACTCTATCTCTTGAGAGACATAGATTACTTTGGTTATATTTAAAAAATGAGACAACACTTTTTGAAAAAAAAATTAAACTTTTACATTTTGCACCCGAGCAGGCTTTTTATAGAAGATTTAAAAAATTAAGTAATATTCAATATGATACTATTGATATTAACTCTCCTTTAGCAAAGATAAAAGCTGACATATGTGATTTACCAATAAATGACAATTCTTATGATTTTATACTATGTAATCATGTTTTAGAACATGTTTTGGATGATAAGAAAGCGATGAATGAATTATACAGAGTTTTAAAAAAAGGAGGTACTGGTATTTTTCAAGTTCCAATTGATATGAAAAGAGAAAAAACTTTTCAAGATGATTCAATTACTAATAAATTAGAAAGAAACAAAATATTCGGTCAATATGATCATGTTAGAGTTTATGGAAAAGATTATTTTAAGAAGCTTGAAAACATAGGATTTAAAGTCAAACAAATAGACTATTCAAAAAAATTTACTGAAACAGAAATATTAAAATACTCAATCATCAAAGGAGAAATTATTCCGGTATGCACTAAATAGAAGGAAAATTATTGAAGCTCGCATCTTTCATTTCATTATTATCATCATAATAAATAATAAAAATACTGATATCACTATTTTTATTTGCTAAAATAGTAATTTCATCAATTGACATGAGTTGTAATGCTGTAGCATATGCATCTGCCTCGATACAATTCTCTGAAATCACTGTTACACTTAATATGTTTGTGGTTGATGAATAACCTGTTTTTGGATTAATAATATGAGCATATTTATTTCCTAAACTATCAATTTTAAATTTTCTATAAACTCCAGAAGTTGCCATAGATCTGTCCTTTAAATCAAAAATCTTGTAAAGGTCTTTTTGTAAACCATCAAACCTAGGAGTATCTAATCCAACTCTCCAGTTTTTATTTCCGTCAATGTTAATACCACTTGATCTAATTTCACCACCTACTTCAACTAAATAATTGGCTATATTATTATTACTTAAGAAATGTGATATTACATCAACACTATATCCTTTAGCAATTGCGTTAAAATCTATAAAAGAGTTAAAAGGTCTAATTAATTTATTATCAATGATATTGAATTTATCTAAACCTACTAAATCTTTTAGATTACCTTGTGGTAAATCATAGTTCTTTGGACCAAAATTTAGAGAATTCACTAAAGGACCAATTGATGGATCAAAATAACCATCTGTTTTATTGAATATGTTCTTAGAAACATTGAAAACAAATTTAAAATGATTGTCTAACTCAATATTTTCATTATCATTAATTTTAGTTATTAATGAATTTGAATTATAGGTAGACATTGACATGTCTATAACATTAAAAAGGCTATCAATTTGCATTTTTAATTGCAATTCCTCCTCTGAAAAATAGACAATATTGTAAGTAGTCCCATATACATAACCACTAATAGAAGTTTTCTGAAGTGAGTTATTGGTACAAGAACAAACCGTAATAAATAGTAATAAAAGGTAACGCATTAGTTTAAATTGTCATCAATTAATTGAATTCCGTTATATTCAATTATATATTCCTGATTTAAATATACTGGATTATTTTTATTCTTTGCATTTGCTAATCCTACCCCAGCATAAAGAACCTTTGAATCATGAGATTTAGCATGTTGCTTAAATTTTTCCATCCAAACTAAATCATAATTGTTTGGATTTTCAGGCAGTAAAATTGCTTTCACAATCACAAAAAAATATTGTTTGTTTTTGTCAATACAGACAAATTGTGGATTTTTTTTTAGTTTGCTATTGATAGCAATAAACTCAAACCCTCTAGACTCAAGATCTTTACCAACATGATTCATAGCTAGATTATGAAGTTCTTGTTTTGATAAGGGGGTATCCATGGAAATTATAGTTTAACCACCAAAATCATCAAATCTGATATGTTCATCAGGAATTCCAAAATCTTCACCCATTTTTTGGACAGCTTGATTCATTAAAGGGGGTCCACAGAAGTAAAGCTCAATATCTTCAGGAGATTCATGAGTACTTAAATAATTATCTATAACACAATTATGAACAAATCCTACGAAACCATCTCCTTCAGCCTCTAAATCACTTTTAACACTCCAATTATCTTCTGGAAGAGGTTCAGATAATGCTAAATAAAATTTAAAATTTGGAAAATCTTTTTCTAATTTATAAAAGTGGTCTAAATAGAAAAGTTCTCTTCTAGACCTGCCTCCATACCAAAAACTAACTTTTCGACCAGTTTGTAGTGTTTTGAAGAGATGATAAAGATGAGATCTCATAGGTGCCATTCCCGCGCCACCACCAACATATAACATTTCTGAATCAGACTCATTTATAAAAAACTCACCATACGGACCAGAAATAGTCACTTTATCACCGGCCTTTTTAGAGAAAATATATGAAGATGCAACTCCAGGATTTACATCCATCCACCCATTTTTACTCCTATCCCAAGGTGGAGTGGCAATTCTTACATTCAACATTATTTCTTTTCCCTCTGCAGGGTAAGATGCCATAGAATAAGCTCTATCTACGAGCTCATTATTATTCATAACCAGTGGCCACAAATTAAATTTATCCCATTCAGCTTTAAATTTATCAGCAGTTTCGTGTTCGTCAGGATGAGCGGTAATATCCATATCTGAAAATTTAACCTCACCTTCAGGTATTTCTATTTGAATATACCCACCAGCTTTGTAACCCATGTCTTCAGGGATTGATACTACAAACTCCTTAATAAAGGATGCAACATTATAGTTTCTAACTACAGTTGCTTCAAACTTTTTAATACCAAACACTTCTTCAGGAATACTAATATTCATGTCTTGTTTTACTTTTACTTGACATGCTAATCTAGCTCCAGATTTAATTTCTTTTCTTGTAAAGTGAGGTATCTCAGTTGGTAATGCTTCTCCTCCTCCACTGTTTACATGACATTCACATTGAATACAAGTTCCTCCTCCACCGCATGCAGATGGTAAAAATATTTTTTGCGCACCAAGAGTAGTTAATAATGTTTCTCCAGAAGCAACTTCAATTTCCTTTTCACCATTTATTGTAATCATTACAGGGCCTGAGGGAGAAAGTTTTTGCTTAACGTATAAAAGGACACTAATCAATACTAATGAAACAATTAAAAAAGCGATAATTGTTATAAAAATGGTCCCTAGTGTTTCTGATGCTAAAATCATATTAATTAACTTCTTTTGAATTCTTTAAAAATAGGTTATTATTCAATTTTTGGTCGTTACTGTTTGCTACAAGTTCAACATCAAGTTCCTTTTTTGCAACTTCTTCATCTCCACCAGTTAACATACCTCCGAAACTCATAAAACCTATAGCCATTAGACCTGTAATAATAAATGTTATTCCAAGACCTCTTAGAGGAGCAGGAACATTAGAATATCTAATTTTTTCTCTAATTGCAGCAATTGATAAAATTGCTAAAAACCATCCAATTCCAGAACCTACTCCATAAGTAAGAGCAAGAGCAAGTGAGGGAATTTCTCTAGATTGCATAAATAAAGATCCTCCCAAGATTGCACAGTTTACTGCGATAAGAGGTAAAAATATACCCAGTGAATTATATAAAGATGGGCTGAATTTCTCAACTATAATTTCAACAAGCTGTACCATTGTAGCAATTGTAGCTATAAACATTATAAAAGACAAAAAGCTCAAATCATAAATTGCAAAATCTTCACTAATCCATACTAGTGCACCATCTTGCAAGATATATTTATCTAAAAGCCAATTTAATGGTACTGTAATTGTTAATACAAAAATTACAGCTGCACCTAATCCAACTGCTGTGTCAACTTTTTTTGAAACTGCCAAATATGAGCACATTCCTAAAAAAGTAGCAAATACCATATTATCAATAAAAATTGATTTAAATAATAATTCTATATGCTCCATTTAAATAACTTAATTAATCTTCAATTAAACTTATATTTCTAGATCTTTGTACCCAAATAATTAGTCCTACTACAATTAATGCCATAGGAGCTAATAACATGAAACCATTATTTTCATATCCGATTGAATAAAGACCAGTCTTTTCAATAGGATCACCTAAAACTGCATATCCTAAAAGTGTACCAGAGCCTAATAATTCTCTGAAGAAACCTACAATAATTAATATGACCCCATAGCCGATTGCATTTCCAATTCCATCTAAAAAAGACCTCCATACACCATTTGCTAAAGCAAATGCTTCAAAACGACCCATGATAATACAATTAGTAATAATAAGACCAATAAAAGCACCTAATTCTTTACTCAACGAATATGAATATGCTTTTAAAACTTGGTCTACAATAATCACTAAAGCCGCCACTACAGTAAGTTGAACAATAATTCTAATTTTAGAAGGAATTATATTCCTAATTAAAGAAATGACAACATTTCCAGCACCCATAACAAATATTACAGAAATTGACATTACAATAGAAGCCTTTAACTCTGCAGTTATAGCTAATGCTGAACAAATTCCCAATACTTGGATTGTAATAGGGTTATTATCCGCTAGAGGATCTGAAATTAATTTACTGTCTTTACCTAATAATCCCATATACTAATTGGTTTTTAAGTTTTCAAAATATGGTTGATATAATTTAAGATCCTTTTTTATCATTGCTGAAACACCATCTCCTGTAATTGTAGCCCCAGCAATTGCATCAACTTCATTGTCATCTTTAATCTTATTTGTTGGATCTGCATTACTTTTTGATACTGTGATACCTTTAAAAACACCATTTTCATCAAGAAGATGTTCGCCAATGAAATCATCCATAAAAAATCTTTGTTTAATATTTGCACCTAATCCTGCAGTCTCAGCTTGATGATCAAAATACGCTCCTTGAACAATCATATTTTCATCCATAGCAATATATGCCCAAACAGCATCCCATAAACCTTTACCTCTGATTGGAGCAACGTAAAAAGTTTTTCCATCTTTTTCGCCAACAAATAAAGGTAATTTACGTGACTCGCCAGCCTTGGCTTTTGCTTGTTCTTTTTTAATATCTATTAAATATGCATCATTATCTTCGGTGATATTTAATCCGTCAGTTATGACTAATTGAGTTTTTATATATTTTGAGAATTCACGAGCAACTTTACTATCCTCAACAAAAGCAACACTATTGCCTTCGTTTTCGTGAACACCCATAGCATAAAGTATATTTTGTTGCTTTTCTATTCTTTTATTTTCATTAATTCTTGGCTTTAATGACGAAGCCAAGAATGCTAATAATGATCCAACAACAACTACCATTCCCGTAGCAAATAAAAGTGTGTATAAATTTTTATCTGTCCTCTTTTCCATTATTAAGCAGTTTTAGTTTTTAATCTATTAAGTCTGTTTTTAACATTTGCTTTAACTACATAATGATCAATAGTTGGTGCAAATACATTCATTAATAATATTGCTAAGAATACACCTTCAGGGTAGGCAGGGTTAAATACTCTAATCATTATTGATATAAAACCAATTAAAAATCCATATATCCATTTACCTTTATTAGTTTGTGATGCACTAACTGGGTCTGTGGCCATAAATACAGCACCAAATAATATACTACCGATTAATAAATGTTGCCAATAAGGTACACTCATTAGACCAAAGAACTTACTAGATTCTGAAATCAATTCAGCATCTACAACAAGGTTAAATATAACCCCCATAAACAAAGCCCCTAAAATTGTGCTAAATATGATTCTCCAACTACCAATTTTTGTAAAAATTAATATTAAGGCTCCTAAAATAATTAATAACTTAGAAGTTTCTCCAACTGAACCAGGAATATATCCATAGAACATTTCAGATAATGAGTAAATAATATCTTGATTTTGAGCATAACTACCCAAAATAGTTTCTCCGGAAATTGCTTCAGATGTTCCTGCTCTTTCAACAGCATCATGAACCCATACTTTATCACCACTCATCCATGTAGGGTAAGCAAAAAATAAAAATGCACGAATTGTAAGTGCTGGATTAAGAATATTCATTCCGGTACCTCCAAAAACTTCCTTTCCAATAACAACTCCAAAAATAACTGCTACGGCTAACATCCATAGTGGAATATCAATAGGAACTATAAGTGGAACTAACATACCTGTAACTAAATAACCCTCTTCTACTTCATGACCTTTAATTACTGCAAATAAAAATTCGACAGCAAGTCCGACCGCGTATGAGACTACCACCAATGGAAGTACAGTAATTGCACCAAGAATTAAATTATCCCAAGTAATAAAATTTCCAAATAAAGATACTTCTCTAACTATACCATTTGCAATATCAATAGCTCTGTAGTGCTGATAACCAGCATTAAACATACCAAATATTAAACAAGGAACCAGTGATAAAATGACTGTATTCATTGTTCTTTTTAAATCATCAGCAGCTTTTATGTGTGTTCCTCCATGAGTTACTTCATTGGGCAGGTATAAAAATGTGTGTAGAGCATTAAATGCAGGTGCCATTTTTTGACCTTTATACTTTTCTTTTAAGTTATGTAATGTTGATTTTAATCCCATTAATTATCCTATTTCTTTTTTCATTAAATCTAAACCTTCTCTAATTATCTTTTGATGAGGTTGTTTTGACACACAAACAAATTCTGTTAATGCAAAATCTTCAGGAGCAACTTCATACATGCCCAAAGCCTCCATTTCGTCAAGATCATTATACATACATGCTTTTAAAATATGCATTGGAAAAATATCTAGAGGGAAAACTTTTTCATAAGTACCAGTTGTAACAAAAGCTCTGTGTTCTCCGTTAGTATTTGTTGTTAAATCATACTTTTTCTTTGGAAAAAGCCATGAGAATGTTAATGCTCTAGAAACTGATACTTTATTGAACACTGGCTTAGTCCAACCAAACAATTCATAATCATCACCTTCAGGAATAACAGTTACTGAATTACTATAATAATCCAAATGACCGTCAGGCTCAACTTTCTTACCGGACAATATAGTACCGGAAATAATTCTATTATTGTCATTTAGATTGTGGATATTGTTGTTAGTAATTGAATCAATTTGACAACCAATAGTGGTTTTTAAGTATCTAGGACTTTCAATTGAAGAACCTGAAAGTGAAACAATTCTTTCTGCTTTAAATTCTCCTGTCAATATCATGTTACCTATTATAACTAAATCTTGTGCTGAAACAGTCCAAACAGATTCACCCTTGTTAACAGGGTCAACTTTGTTAATTAAACTTCCTACATTTCCACTAGGGTGAGGTCCAGAAACATTATATAATTCAATATCATTAATTTCTCTAAAAATTGAATCTGACGACTTTTCAATTGAAACATTTACTTTACCTTCAGTCAATTTATTAAGAGTACTAACGGCCGCTTGAATTTCTTTTTTATTGTCTTTTAGGGTAAAATCAAGATCAGCAGAGAGCGGTTCGGAGGAATACCCAGAAACAAAGATAGACTTGGGTGAAGATTTATAGTTAGCTATAATTGCATATGGTCTTTGCATAATAAAAGGCCAGCATCCAACGCTTAATAAAAATTCAATTATTTCATCTTTATTTGCAGATGTTTTCAAGCAACCAGAGTTTTTATAAACTTGGTTTTCATCAGCAAGAATTTTAATAGACAAAATCTTTCTTTTTTCTCCCCTAATAATTTCTGTAATTTGACCAGAAACAGGAGATGCAAACTTTAATAATTCATCAGATTTATCATAAAATAAAATATCACCAGCTAAAATATTGTCAGATATTTTTACATTAAGTTTTGGATTAATTCCATGAAAATCAGATGGTTCTACAGAATAAAATTTACTTTTTGGTGCAGGTTCTAAAACTTTTTTAGCTTCTCCTATTAGGTTGATATCTAAACCTTTTTTAAAATGGATGTCATTAGACATAATTGAAAATGTAAATTTAATTGTTCAAAATCGCTGCAAAAATACAAATTAATATTATAGTTATCATAATATTTTGATCATAAAATTTTGATTATTTTTACAATTAATAAGTATAAAAAAGTTAAAATATTAGAAACATGTTTAAATCTTTAACATCGGTAACTTTTGGATTACTATTTTCTCTTTCTGTATTTTCACAAAAGGCATTTGAAAAACATCCTAATAAGCAAATAAAAACTATAACATTTAAAAGTGATTCAAACCAAATAGGCTTCCCTGTTATAAAGTTAGGTAGCACATTTTCAATTGAATTTGATGTATTAAACGGTTATGAGGATGACTATTATTACAAAATTGATCATTATGATTTTGATTGGACAAAATCTCAGTTATCTAAATCAGAATACTTGAAGGGTTATGACAATTCAAAAATTTATAATTATAAAAATTCATTCAACACGTATCAAATTTATAGTCACTATACTTTAACTATTCCTAATCAAGAGACAAAAATTATTAAATCTGGAAATTATATAGTTTCAATATTAAATGATTATGACGAAGTAGTTTTCTCTAAAAAAATCATAGTATATGAATCTTTATCAACCGTTGAAATAGACATTTTTAGGAGTAGAGATTTAAATAGTATTAATAAAAAACAGGTTGTTCAATTCGAAGTAAAAGCATCATCAAATATTAACAATCCATTAAAAACAATCAAAACATTAATCATTCAAAATAATAATTTAAATAATTCAATTAACAATTTAAAGCCTCAATACACACTTGGAAATAGATTAATTTACAAATATGATTCTGAGGCTAGTTTTATGGGTGGGAATGAATTTTTATATTTTGAAAATAAAAATATTAGAGGTTCTGATATCAACATAAGAACCTTTGATCTTAAGGAAATATATCATAATTATTTATACCCAGATAATCCAAGATATAACAGTACATACACATACAATCCTGATATTAACGGAAATTTTTTAATTACATCTGCAGATACGGATGATACAGACATTGAAGCAGATTATGCTAAAGTTCATTTTTATTTGAATATTGATAAACTCGACTCTGGAAAATCTATATATGTTTCAGGTAACTTTAATGGATATCAGTTTAATAGTTCAAATAAAATGACTTACAATAATTTAAAAAATAATTATGAGCTAAGTATTAAATTAAAACAGGGTTTTTATAATTATAAATATTCAGTTTTAGATAATTTAAATGAAGAAATTATGGGATACATGTCTGGAAACTTTGATGAAACAGAGAACAATTATAAAGTTATTGTATACTACAGAGATTATGGTTCGAGATATGATAGAGTTATCGGTTACAATAATATTAACTCGATCAAAATAAACAACTAACAAAAATGTTGTTTTTATTTAACTAATGATTTTTTTTATTTAAATTTATTATCAATTACAAATAAAATGGTACAACAAGTTACTAGAGGAATAAAAATTGAAGTTAAACAAAACTTTGAAGGTACTTTTTATAAGAACCACAAAATCCATTTTGCTTTTGGATATGTTGTAACTATTGAGAACAGAAGTAAAGACACTGTTCAATTAAACTCTAGACACTGGACAATTTTAGATTCATTAAATAAAAATGAAAATGTTGATGGCGAAGGGGTAATTGGTAAAAAACCTGTCCTTAACCCTGGTGACACCCATATTTATAATTCTGGATGTTTATTACTTTCTCCCTTTGGATCAATGAAGGGTCATTACAAGATGATTGATTTAGCTACCACAAGAAAATTTAATGTAACTATACCATCTTTTAAACTAAGTGCTCCTTTTGCACTTAATTAATTTTCTTTAGTTTTTTTATGTTTAACTTTGCAGTATTATTATTAATTCAATAAATATTTTAGATGAGTAAAGGATTTTTTAAAGTTCCCGTAGCAATTAATGAACCTGTAAGAGCTTACGAACCGGGCTCAAAACACAGAGATGAAGTCATAGCTTCATACAATAAAATGTTCAATAGCAATATTGATATACCTTTTTATATAAATGGGAAAAATATTACAACTAACAACCACAAACTGATTTCACCACCTCATGATCACAAACATATTGTTGGTAAATATTTTTTAGCTGAAAAAACTCATGTTGATCAAGCAATTAGCGGATGCTTATCCGCACGTGAAAAGTGGGCTAATTTACCTTGGGAACAAAGGTCAGCAATTTTTCTAAAAGCTGCGGAACTAATCGCTGGTCCTTATAGATCAAAAATCAATGCAGCTACAATGATCGCCCAATCTAAAACTATTCATCAAGCAGAAATAGATGCTTCTTGTGAGTTTATTGACTTTTTAAGATTCAATGTTCAATTTGTAACAGATATTTATAACAATCAACCTGAGAGTACATCAGATTTTTGGAATAGGGTTGAGTATAGGCCTTTAGAAGGTTTTGTGTACGCTGTTACACCATTTAATTTCACTGCAATAGCAGGTAATCTTCCTGCATGTATGGCAATGTTAGGAAATGTTGTTGTATGGAAGCCTAGTGACAGCCAAATTTATTCAGCTAAAATAATAATGGATGTATTCAAAGAAGCTGGAGTTCCTGATGGAGTAATTAATGTTGTTTTTGGAGATCCAGAGTTGATAACAAATACCGTATTAAGTAGCCCGGATTTTAGCGGACTTCATTTTACTGGTTCTACTGAAATATTCAAAAAACTATGGAAAAATATTGGAGAAAATATCTCTAATTATAAAACATATCCAAAAATTGTTGGAGAGACAGGTGGGAAAGATTTTATAGTTGCACATAAAAGTGCTATTGCTGCTCAAGTATCTACAGCAATTGTTAGAGGTGCTTTTGAATTTCAAGGACAAAAGTGTAGCGCAGCATCAAGAGGTTATATTTCAGAGTCCATATGGAATGAAGTTAAAAGTAATATTATTGCAGATTTAAAGTCTATAAAAATGGGGTCACCCTCTGATACTAATAATTTTGTAACTGCAGTAATCCATGAAAATTCATTTGATAAAATTGCAAATTATATAGATGATGCTAAAAATGATTCAGAAACTGAAATAATTGCTGGCGGAAAATATGACAAATCAAAAGGTTACTTTATTGAACCTACAGTTATTGTCACTACAAATCCAAATTATAGAACTATGCACGAAGAGATTTTTGGGCCTGTAATGACAATTTATATTTTCAAAGATGATGATTTTGATAAAACTCTAAAGTTAGTTGATTCAACTAGTGGATATGCTCTAACTGGAGCTATTTTAGCAACTGACAGATATGCGATTGATAATGCTACTAAACTCTTACAAAATTGTGCAGGTAATTTCTATATAAATGACAAACCGACAGGTGCAGTTGTTGGACAGCAACCGTTTGGTGGAGCTAGAGGCTCAGGTACAAATGACAAAGCGGGAAGTGTTCTTAACCTATTGAGATGGGTATCTCCAAGATTAATCAAAGAAACATTTGTAACTCCAACTGATTACAGGTATCCTTTTTTAGGCAATTAATTAAAATCTTGAAATGAATTAACTTCACTAAATTGTGAATTAATTGCGTTATTATTTGAGTCAACAATAATTGCTACAATTGCCAAGTTTTCTTGAACAAAATCAGGACTTATTTCGACATTAAAATTAAATTTATAATCGGTCAACGGCTGTATTAAATCTAATGTATTTCCAGAAATATTAGTTATAGATTTTCGTAAAACGTCTTGATGAGAATAATTTTCTATAGGGTTACCTAAATTATAAAAATAACTATCTTCTACATAATTAAAATAATTAGATTGATCATATATTAAATTACTTTCTACCAAGTAAATTACTAACTTATGATTAACGAGTTCAACATTTGAAACAATCCTTAAGTTAACTTCCAAATCAATATTTTCTAGTGCTGATTTAATAGAAATAGCTACATTATTTTCTTCACTTAAAAGACTATTCACTTCTGAAATTTGATAGGGATCAAACCATGAAATTGTTCTATTTAATCTAGCTGAAGGGAAACCACTAATACCTAATTCAGATCTAAGGTCTGATTCTTGATCAATGGTAAGTTCATCATTGTTATGAATTCCAACTGAAATAATATTATCATATACCTCTTTTAACTCATAAATTGCATGCGCAACTGGGGGGCAATACCCACACCATGTTCCTGTGTAATCTTCAACAATAACTTTATTTATTGGCTCTACTATATTAAACACTTTTAAATCTGTACTATAATTTTGAGAATCAATGGTATAATTGGCAGAAACATTATGACTACCAATCTCATCATAACTAATTGTATTTCCGTTTATTAATTGATTATCCACTATAAAACTAGTGCTAGATGTTATGTTATTTCCTTCTGAATCTATCATGTTAAAAGAAATAAGTTGATCTTTCAAATAAGATGACTCGACATTTAAACCAGGAATTAAGCTGTTTTGTTGAACAGGTAAATCACTAAAGGATTCTGGCTTGCTACAACTATAAATGAGAATAAAAATAAGAGTGTATAATAAAGGGGATCTCATAATTTATATAAATTTATTGTTTGTGAAATTAAGCATATATTTTCAATTTACTTTCTTTATTAAAAAAACAGAGTATATTTACAAAAACCCAAAACAATGAAAAAATTAATTACTACAATAACCCTTATTTTTTCAATTACTGCAAATTCTCAATCTACATTACCTAATATTTCTTTAAATTCCTTAGACGGAAAAGAGATAAATATTCAAGAGATTTCTAGTAATGATAAAATTGCTGTCGTATCGCTGTGGGCTACTTGGTGTGTGCCATGTATTAAAGAATTAGATGCCATTAGCGAGTATTATGAAGAATGGAAAGACGAGGTAGATTTTGAACTATTTGCTATATCAACAGATGATAGTAGAACAATAAAACGAGTTAATGCAATGGTTAATGGAAAAGGTTGGGAATACACCATTCTTTTAGATTCTAACAATGAACTTCAAAGAGCTTTGGGAGCTTCAATTATTCCATTAACTTTAATAGTTAAAAACAATAAAATCGTATATAGACACTCTGGATATAGTGCTGGGGTTGAATTTGAGTTATTTGATAAAATAAAAGAATTAAAATAATTGTATGAAAAAAATATTGTTCTTTATTAGCCTAATAATTTCACTAACAACAGTTTCACAAAATAATGAAAACATTTTTGGTAGTTTCGAAAGTAATTCCCAACTATTACAGGATGATAGTAATTTAAATTTTACCTCACCAGATGATAATTTTAGAGCAAATAGTTATTTCCAATTAAATTATAATATAGGTAATGTATCTACTGGAATTCAATATGAAAGTTATCTACCAAGTGCAATGCTTGGTTATTATCCACAATATAATGGAGGAAATGGAATTGCATCTTATTTTTTGAGTATTAAGCGAAACAAAACCGATATTACTTTAGGTTATTTTTATGGGCAGTTTGGTAACGGATTAATTTTTAGATCATGGGAAAATAGACAGCTAGGAATAAATAATGCTATTAAAGGAATAAAATTTAAATATAAGTTTTCTGAAAGCTTTAATCTTACTACCATTTATGGACAACAAAGAAATGGCTTTGAGTTAAATGAGTCTACTATACAAGGGGTCGACTCAAACCTAAATTTAAACAAATTTTTAAATTTTGAAAAAACAGACCTAACAATAGGCGCAAGTTATGTAGGTAGATATCAAAATAATTCTACTAATGACTTAATTCCTGCTAATGTAAAATCTCTTGGTGCAAGAGTTAATTTGTACTCTGGTAGATTTAGCTTAAACCTTGAAGGCATAATTAAGGATTCTGATGTCATAGCTAATGAAGGTATAATTTTATCTGATAAATTATATGATGGAACTGCTTTACAACTAGATTTGGGATACTCAAAAAAAGGCCTAGGACTAAACACTACTTTTAGAAGATTAGAAAATTTTAATTTTTATAGCGATAGATTAGCAGAAGGAAATATATATAATCAACAAACTATTAGTTACACTCCTGCTTTAACTAAACAACAAGATTATTTACTTACAAATATTTATGTCTACAGCGCTCAGCCCAGGTTAGTAATCAACGCATTAGAAAATAGATCTGGTGAAGTTGGTTCTCAAACAGATTTTTATTACACATTTAAAAAAGACAGTTTTCTTGGAAAATACAAATCTAAAATTGCATTAAACTTTTCGTATTGGGCTGCAATAGAATCTAATTTCAATCAAGATCAATCTTATGATGTTGAATTTATTGGTGATGGCAATAGATATTATAGAGATTTTAATTTCGAATTAAAAAACAGATGGAATAATAAATTTAATACTACAATAACAATGTTAGATGTTATAATTGATAAGGGAGTAGCGCTTGGGGGTCCTTTAGGAGTTCAAGGAGATATAAAGGCAAAAGTAGGTGTTATTGAGGGAACCTATAGATACGAAAATGGAAAATCCTCTAGAGCTGTTATTCAACATTTATGGACGAAAGATGATAAAAAAAATTGGGCAGGTTTAGTTTATGAATATAACTTTTCAACAAGTTTAAATGTTTTTATCGCAGATGGATGGAATTACGGAGGCACAGATAAAATTCATTATTACAACATTGGTGGAAGCTATTCTAAGGACAACATTAGACTTAGCTTAAATTATGGCAGACAAAGAGGAGGATTAATATGTGTAGGAGGAGTTTGCCGATATGTTCCTGAAAACACAGGGTTAAACCTTAATTTAAACGTAGTTTTTTAATTTTTTTAATTTTGAGTATATCTGTATCTTAATCTTAATGAATTACCGTCTTGAATTCCATTTTCATCAGCTAAATAAAATTTAAAAACATATTCAACTGCTGTATTTCCGTCACCTGCATCCATATTAAAAAAATGATCTCCTGATGATGGTTGAGTTTGAGCAGGCTCAATGTTAACATTAGGCATTGAAGGACTTGTTGGATAAGATGTACCCGAAGAAACACCAAAATAACATTCCCCAAAGCAAAGTTCCATCATAGAACCATCAGTACCACTAATACTTTCAACTTCAATTCTCATCCCAATTGTTTCAGATGAAGTATTTCTGACATTAAAACCAAGAGATGCATCGGGATATTCTACGGTAGAAAACTCTAAAAGTTGATTATCAACAAAAGTATTACCATCTAAATCTTCAACAGTAAATGTAAGTTCAGGTACAGGATCTACAAGATCAGGACCAGATTCATCTTTTGAACATGAATAAACAAATAATAATAAAATTAAGATTAACAAACTAGGTTTAAAAGTGTTTTTCATAGTATATATATATTTGTAAAAAATCGAAGTTAACAAATTTAGCTTAATTTAGTGACTTGTAAACAAACCAATAAACAAAATTTAATGAAAAGATTATACTTTATAGTATTAATAATATTTAGTTTTACTTTTAGTTTTTCTCAAACTATTGTATCAACAAACATCGAAAATAAAAATGCAATTGTTGAAGAATCCACTGGAATTCACTGCTCATATTGTCCAGAGGGTCACGCTATTTTAGATCAAGCTATAAATCAATACCCAGGTGATGTTTTTGTAATTAAATATCATGAAGGTGGTTACGCATGGGATTGCGATCCAAATGGTGGTCATAATTTTGCGATTCCTTTTGCAGAACAACTAGCTGTTCAAGCAATTGCTACAGGACAACCTGCAGCATCTGTAAATAGACAATATTTTCCCAATTACACATCGGGTGGTGGTACAGCCATGAGCAGAGGTGCATGGTCATTAGCTATTTCTGAAGTTTTAGAACAGTCAGCCTATGTTAATGTTGGAGTTGAAGCTAATATAATAGGCAATGAATTAACCGTACATGTTGAGGCATATTATACTGGAAATAGCCCTGAAGACACCAACTTTTTACATGTAGCATTACTCCAAGATGGCGTTATTGGTCCTCAAGGAGGTTCAGAAGCCAATCCAAGCTATATAGTTTCAAGTTCTCCAAATCCTAATTACTTACACAATGAATATGATTATCTTCATATGGATAGATTAGTAGATTTAATTAATGGTTTTGATGGTGATCCAATTTCATCAACTTCAACTGGGAGTTTTGTAGATAGAACATATACTTATACTATTCCAGATTATTATAATGATGTTGCTGTCGATCTAAATGAAATGGAGGTTGTTGCATATATTACAGAAACTAATCAAGATATAATTAATGGTGACAAAACAAGTGCAAGTTTACAATTATTAACGAACGACATTGGAGTTACTTCTATTATTTCACCAACAAATTCATCTAACAGTGCTGAAGAATATGTGACTGTTACAGTTACTAATTTTGGTGAGAATTCAATTTCAAATTTTGACATATCTTACCAATTAAATTCTGAAAATATAATAACTGAGACTTTTACAAACACTCTTAATTCTAATCAATCAAGCGATTTTACTTTTAATACAACCTTAAATTTATCTAATTTAAATAGTTGTCAATTAAGTGTTTTTACCTCTCTAAACGAAGACGAAAACATTTCAAACGATGCAATAACTCAATCATATAGTTTTATAGATTACTGTACTCCAAGTGCCGGATCTTGCAATTTAGATGGAATCAAGCAGTTTATTTTAAATACTATAAATATTGATGATGGGGGAATAGGTTGTAATACAGAACCGAGTGATGGTCCTTTGGGATATGCTGACAGAAGAAATCTTATCACAGATTTAAGTAGATATTCGGGTGAAAATAATTATACTATTCAAGCGATGCAACTTTGGGGAACTGGATCAGATGCATATCCACCAAACAGTGAGGGTTTTGCAGTATGGATTGACTTCGATGATAGTGGAACTTTTGAGACATCAGAGCTACTGATTGAAAGCTCTTTTGACGGTTATGGTGTGTTGGAAGATTTTGCGTTAAATATTCCTGTAGATGCTCCACTAGGAATTCATATTCTAAGGGCAAAGGCGATTGATTTAACAACTGGAGATAACTTAACAAACCCATGCGACGATTTTTCTTATGGTGAAGTTCATGACTATAGTGTAAATATTGTTGCTAGTTTAGAAATAAATGATATTGAACTAATTAAAAATTTGAATATTTACCCAAATCCATCTAACGGGATTTTTAATATTAAATCAAATATTGACAAAGTGAATTATAAACTTTATGATATTTTAGGAAAAGAAGTTGATAACGGAATTTTATTTGTTGGAAACAATTCAATTAATATATCATCAGAAAATGATGGGATATATATTTTAAATATAGAGTCAAATAATGGCACAAAAACAAATTTAAAATTGATCAAAAACTAGAGAATTAGACTATCTTAGTAAAAATTAAAAAAAATGATTAATAAGACCCCCATTATTACATTTATTTTTTTATTAAAATCGACCTTATTTTTAGCACAAACAATTGTGTCAACTAGTCCTGAAAATAAAAAAATTATATTAGAAGAATACACTGGTATTCATTGCACTTATTGTCCTGATGGCCATGAGATTGCACAGTCATTAAAAGATGCTAACCCAGATAATATTTTTATAATAAATATTCACACTGGAGGATATGCAACTCCAAGCTCCGGTGAGCCTGATTTTAGAACTAGTTTTGGAGATGCTATTGCAGCTCAATCCAACCTGACTGGATACCCGTCAGGCTCTGTAAATAGGCAGTATTTTTCCGGCCTTTCTATGAATGGAGGAACTGCAATGGGAAGAGGTAGTTGGAATTCAGCTAGTTCACAAGTTCTAAACCAAAGCGCTTATGTAAACGTAGGAGTTGAAGCAAGTATTAATGTACAAAACAATGAGTTAACTGTTCACGTTGAAGGTTATTACACAGGAAATAGTCCTGAAAGTACAAATTTATTAAATGTAGTTCTTACCCAAAACAATACACTTGGTCCTCAAATAGGAGGTGGAATGGGCAGTAATTATAACCATATGCACAGGTTAGTGCATATGATAACCGGACAATGGGGGGTTGAAATATCGAATACAAGTTCTGGAAGCTTTATTGATGAAACATTTACCTATACAATTCCTTCTGATTATAACGGAGTTGATGTAAATTTATCTGAACTCAATGTAATCGCATTCATATCAGAAACTCAGCAAAACATTATCAGTGGAGCAGAATACACACCAACCTTTGAAGGCTTAGAATATTCAAATGATGCAGCTATTTTGGGAATTGAAGAAAACCTAAATGGTAATTGTGGAGATAGTGCTACGCCAGTGGTAGTTATTCAAAATAGTGGATACAATAACATTACTAATTTTTCTATTGAATACTCAATTAATAACGATAACACTCAATCTCATAATTGGTCAGGATCATTGGCATCTTTAGCATCAACGGCTATAGAGCTTCCAGCAATCAATTATAGTCCATCAGACACTAACAGTTTAAACATTACTATTTCTGATGATGATAATAACCAAAATAATTCAAATGTCTTTTATTTTAACCAATCTAATAGTTATGATACATCTGTCGTAACTCTAAACTTAGTTACAGACAATTATGCATCCGAAACATCATGGGAGCTAACAGATTCGTTTGGTAATATCATAGCTCTAAATGGATCTTTAAGTAATGCAAGTACTTATACTACTGAAATTGAAATTCCTACATCAGATGAGTGTTATACATTTACAATTAATGACACCTATGGAGACGGAATATGTTGTGCATATGGCCTTGGCTCCTACTCTATCACAGATGACTCAGGAAATACAATTATTTCCGGAGGTGAATTTAGTAGTGTTGATACTTCAACTTTTAGGGTGGGTGAAACATTAGGAATAAATTCTATTTTCGATAATAATTTAAATATATTTCCTAATCCTTCAAATGGAAAATTTACAGTCAAAACATCACTAAACAATTCAACTTATAAAATTTATAATTTGATTGGTCAACAGGTAAAATCAGGCCTAATTAACAATGGATCCAATTCAATCGATTTAAGAAATTCAATTGATGGAGTTTATTTCATAACAATTCAAACAGAAAATGGTGAGAAAACTGGATACAAATTAATTAAAAATTAGTTTTTGGTCTTGTATTTGATTGGTAAGTAGACAACTTTCTTTTCATTAAAAAAGTCTTCATTAAAAAATTCTGAGAGCTCAAAAGTTTTAACATTTTTAAAACTTTTGAGCTCTTCATTTAAGTCTCCACCTTTAAGATAAAGTATACCGTTTTTGAAATCATTAAATGAATTTTTATTTATTTTAAATTTAATCCAAGAAACGAAATCTTTCATATTAGTTACTGCTCTAGAGACAACAAAATCATTTTTTTCAGAGATAACCTCTACTCTACAGCTTGAAGTTTTAACATTTTTTAGATCTAATTCTTTAACAACATTATTTACGACGTTAATTTTTTTTTGAATACTATCTACTAAATGAAATTTGCAATTTGGGAATAATATAGCAAGAGGAATGCCTGGAAAACCACCACCAGTGCCAACATCTAAAATACCAGTTCCGTCTTTAAAAGAAATTAATTTAGCAATTGAAAGTGAATGTAAGACATGTCTTAAATATAACTCATCAATGTCTTTTCTGGAAATAACATTGATTTTAGAGTTCCAGTCTTTATAAAGAACCTCTAATTTGGTAAATTGAATTAGTTGCTCCTTTGATAAACCCTTAAAATATTTCTGAATAATTTTCATAAAAAATTTAATATCAACAAAAATAAGTTTTTGTCCACAATTATTTCTAAATAAGATATAAAGAAATTACATTTATGATATATTTACTTTTGAATAAATCTAAACAATCTTTTATGACCCCAAAAGCTATATTATTTAACCGAAAAGATTCTAAACTTTTTTTTAAAACTTTAAATAAAAGAGTTAATAATTATTTTAATGAAAAAAATATTTCAAAATCTGGAAATTGGAAGCTTTGGTTAAAAACATTTGTAATGTTTTCACTTCTTCTAACCCCATATATTTTAATATCAATTTTTACTATTCCAAGTTGGATGCAAATTTCCCTTTCAATCGTTATGGGAATTGGTTTAGCAGGAGTTGGAATGAATGTAATGCATGATGGAAATCACGGTTCATTTTCTAGTAAAAAATGGATTAATAGACTTATGGGAGGGAGTATATACATTTTAGCTGGTAACAGATACAATTGGCAAGTACAACACAATGTTCTTCATCACACATACACTAATATTCATGGTCATGATGAGGATTTAGAAGCCGGTAGAGTAATTAGATTTTCAAAACATTCAAAATGGAGATGGTTTCATAAATTTCAACATTATTATTCTGTTTTTTTCTACGGACTTTTAACAATTAATTGGTCGATAACTACAGATTTTTTTCAAATGAAAAGATTTATGAAAAGAAAATTATCACATGGTAAATTTCCTAATCCGTTTGTGAATTGGACCAAACTATTTGTATCAAAGATTTTATACTTTTTATTTTGGATTTTTATTCCAATATTAGTTTTTAATATTATTTGGTGGAAAGTAGTATTATCATTTTTAGTAATGCATTATACTGCAGGACTAATACTAAGTTTAGTTTTTCAACTTGCCCACATAATGGATGAGGCAGATATGCCACTTCCTGACAATCAAGGGAATATGAAAAACAGCTGGGCAATTCATCAACTAAAAACAACCGTAAATTTTGCAGCAAATAATTGGCTTGTAAACTGGTTTACTGGTGGTTTAAATCATCAAGTTGAGCACCATATATTTCCAAATATATCACACGTTCACTACGATAAAATTTCTGAAATTGTTAAAAAAACAGCTAGTGAATTTAACCTTCCATACAACGAATTCAAAACTACCAGAGACGCATTAGTGGCGCACTTTAAATATTTACGTCACATGGGTTTAAAACCTACAACATAAAAGAATGAAAGAGAATTTATCTGAAAGAATAAACAACCTCGCTGTTTCGCAGACTCTAGCAATGGCAGCAAAAGCAAGAGAATTAAAAAATGAAGGAAAAGATGTAATTGGTCTTAGCTTAGGCGAACCTGACTTTAACACTCCTAACTATATTAAACAAGCTGCTGTTAATGCAATAAATGAAGATTATAATTCTTATACTCCAGTGGATGGATATGTTGATCTTAAAAATGCTATAATAACAAAATTTAAAAGAGATAATAATTTAAGCTATAATTTATCTCAAATAGTTGTTTCAACAGGTGCAAAACAATCTCTATCCAATGTAGCAGCAGCACTAATTAATCCTAATGATGAAGTTATACTTCCTTGTCCATATTGGGTTAGCTATAGCGATATTGTTGGTTTAAACGGGGGTGTACCCATCGAGGTTAAAACCGATATTTCTAATGATTTTAAAATGACTGCAAAAGATTTAGAAAATGCTATTACCCCTAAAACTAAAATGATTTGGTTTAGTTCTCCATGTAATCCAAGTGGATCTGTTTACAGTAAAAAGGAATTAAGAGAATTAGCAGATGTACTTGTTAAGTATCCAAATATTTATATTTTATCTGATGAAATATATGAACATATTAATTTTTGTGGAGGACATTTTAGCATGGCTGAGTTTGAAGATATGTATGATAGAACAATCACTGTAAATGGTGTATCAAAAGCATTTGCAATGACTGGTTGGAGAATTGGTTATATTGGTGGTCCTTCATGGATAGCCAGAGCATGTAATAAAATGCAAGGCCAAGTAACATCAGGTGCAAATTGTATTGCTCAAAGAGCTGTGATTACAGCACTGATTGAATCACCCTCTAAAATAACATATATGGTTGATGAATTTAAATTAAGAAGAGACTTAATTTTAAGTTTATTAAATGATATCGATGGTTTTAAATGCAATACTCCCGATGGCGCTTTTTACGTATTTCCTGATGTTTCATACTTTTTTGGCAAAACAATAGATGGTTATAAAATTAATAATGCATCAGACATGTCACTATTTTTATTAGACAGAGCATTAGTTGCAACTGTTACTGGTGATGCTTTCGGAGACCCTAGTTGTATAAGAATTTCTTATGCAGCTTCTCAAGATCAATTAATTGAAGCAATAAAAAGAATTAAAAAAGCTGTATCTTAACATTATGATAATAACTACAACAGAAAATATTCCCAATAAAGAGATAATAGAAATTTTAGGTATTGCTAGAGGCAGTACGGTTAGAGCTAGAAATGTTGCTAAAGATATATTTGCAGCACTTAAAGGAGTTGTTGGAGGTGAGATAAGTGAATACACAAAGCTTCAAGCTGATTCAAGAGAGCAAGCTCTTCAAAGAATGTTTAAAGATGCAGAAAAAATGGGAGCTGATGCTGTTATAAACGTAAGAATGACTACTTCAATGGTAATGCAGGGAGCTTCAGAGCTTTTAGCGTACGGAACTGCAGTAAAATTAAAATAAATGACTTTTAATATTATTTTCTGTAGTATTACCTCGCTACTAATTATCTATTTACTCATAAAAAAAATAGGAGCTGAAAAAAAAGAGAATTTTGACAAAAGAGACAATTAAATTTATCTTTTTTTCCAAAAATAGGCAGTAAAAATAATCAATACTGTAAAAAGTTCTAATCTGCCTACTATCATTAAAAACGATGACCACCACTTAGCTAACGATGACATTTGATTAAATGTACCCATTGGGCCAAAATCTCCAATTGAAGGACCAACATTACCCAAACTTGATGCTGAAACTCCTAAGGCGGATTGAAAATCCAGACCAAACATAGAAAATCCAAGTGCACCTATCATAAAAGTTAACATGTAAATAATAAAGAAACCTAAAATATTATATACAATTTCGTTAGGAACAGATTTATTATTATACCTAACAGGCACAATTGCATTTGGGTGTAAGATTCTTTTAAATTCTAAAAATCCATTTTTGATAAGAAGTAAATGTCTTACAATTTTGAAGCCTCCTGATGTACTACCTGCTGATCCACCAATAAACATTAAACCAAAGAATATTAATAACAAAAAAGGAGTCCAAGATGTATAATCTGCTGTTACAAAACCTGTAGTTGTAACTATTGATACTACTTGAAATAAGGAGTGTCTAATAACACCTTCTATTCTACTGAATAATGAAACATCATCACTCACTAAAAAATCAGAATTAAAAAAGACAATTAAAGCCACACTTAAAGAGAAGAATAATACAAATTTTAAATATAAATTAAATTCTTCATCTAAGTTAATTTTATTGAATTTACCCTTAAAAACGTAATACAATAAGATAAAATTAGTACCAGCAATAAACATAAAAAATATAACTATATATTGAATCATTGGTATATTGTTCCAATAAGCTAAGCTAGCATCTCTAGTTGAAAATCCACCAGAGGCTATATTTGACATTGAATGATTAATAGCATCAAAAAATGACATGCCAAAAATACTCAAGAGTAAAGTTTCTATTAAAGTAACACTCAAGTATATCAACCATAATCTTTTTGCTGTATCTGTTATTCTTGGGTGTAATTTATCGGCACTTGGCCCAGGTGCTTCTGCGGAAAAAAGCTGCATTCCTCCTATCCCTAAAAGTGGTAAGATTGCAATGGCTAGTACAATTATACCCATACCACCAATCCAATGTGTGATACTTCTCCAAAAGATTATTCCTTTAGGTAATGATTCAATAGAATCTAGTATAGTTGCTCCAGTTGTAGTATAGCCTGATGTAGTTTCAAAAATTATGTTAGTAAAACCCTGAATAGAATCAGTTAAAATATAAGGAAGTGAGCCAGATAATATCATAACTATCCAACCAAATATTACAACAATGTAACCCTCTCTTTTATTTAAATTAATATCAAAATTTCGATTGTATATGGAACAAAAAGCACCTAAGGACAAAACTATAATTCCAGACACAATTAAACTATCTGTAATACCGTCATTATAAATATAGCTTAGTAATGAAGCAATAAACATAAAAACTCCATTAAACATTAATAGAATACCAAAAAAATAAAATATTATTTGATAATTAATTTTCATATAATCAATCTAATAAAAGAATTTTTCAACTTGATTCACAGTATCAAGTTTACAACAAACTACCACTCTGTCATCTTTTAATATTTTAAAATCCCCCAAAACAACAAGGCCATTTCCGTTTCTTATGACTCCACTAATTATGGCTTCTCTAGGAAAATTAAGATCTCTGATAAGTTTATTACACACGTGAGAATTTTCATTAATTACAAACTCTAAAAGCTCTGCATTCATGTTACTAAGTTGTGATATCGCTACTACTTCAGCCTTTTTTATATACTTGACAATACTATTTGCTGCTAAAAGTTTTTGATTAATTAATGTATCTATCCCAATCGATTGAGATAATTTGTAGTAATCCATATTATCAACAAGTGCAATAGTTTTATTTATGCCTTTAGACTTAGCAACCAAACAAGACATAATATTAGTTTCTGAATTTCCAGTTACAGAAATAAAGGCATCCATATTATTTAGATTTTCTTCATCTAATAATTCTACATTTCTTCCATCTCCATAAATAACTAAAGTTTCTGGCAATCTTTCAGCTAAATCTTGGGCACAAGATTTATTTTTTTCTATTATTTTTACATTAAAATTATCAGATAATTTTTTAGCGACTTTTCTACCAATATTTCCACCACCCATTATCATCACATTATCAATTTTAGTTAAATCTGTTCCAGAGAGCTTACATAATTCTTTATCACCACCCTCAGTAGTCATAAAGACAACATGATCTCCTATATTAAAAATAGTATCTCCTCTTGGAATAATAGTTTCATCATCTCTTTTAATTGCTATTGGAAAAAAATGTGTTTCAGGGAAAAATGATGCAGCCTCAGTAACTGACTTTCCTATAAGTATAGCAGAGTCTGAAAGGTTTAATCCAAGTGTAGTTAAAGCTCCATCCTCAAACTCGAATGTATCATTAAACACAGATTGGTTAATTACTAATTCAATTTCATCAGTAGCTAAATCACCTGGTGAAATTAACTCATCAACACCAAGATCTATAAAGTTTATATTATTTTTTGGACTATTATATTCTGAATTAGAAATCCTTGCAATTGTTTTTTTTGCTCCAAGTTGTTTGGCTAGAAAACAAGCTGTTAGGTTTGTAGCTTGTAAAGCAGTTACGCCAATAAATAGATCAGCATCTGAAGCGTTTGCATCATTGAGAGTTTTAATTGAAGTTGAATCTCCATTTAGTACCTTAATATCCAAATGACCCTCCGCAAAAGTCAAACTATCTCTAACAGGATCTATTAAAGTGATTTCTTGAGATTCGTAGGATAATAATTTTGCTAAATGAAATCCAACTTCACCTGCACCAGCAATAATTATCTTCATTATTCTATAAATTGTTCCATACAAATATAATTTATTTTAGGGAATTGAATGTTAATTGTATTTCTTTGCACTAATGTTTAAATATTAAAGGCAAATATTAATGTCAAAAAAAATTATTCCATATCAAAATAGTGACTTATCCAAAAAAGGTCAGGTAGAAAAAATGTTCAACAACATTTCAAAAGAATATGATATACTAAATCGTGTTATTTCATTTGGTATTGATGTATCGTGGAGAAAAAAAATAGTAAAAATATTAAAATCTAAAAATCCGTCAACGATTTTAGATGTTGCTACTGGTACTGGAGATTTAGCAATCGCAATGGCTAAAACTAATGCTAACAAAATTATCGGATTAGACATAAGTAAAGGGATGCTAGATGTCGGAATTGAGAAAATAAAAAAGAAGAACCTAAATAATACAATTGATATGGTTATTGGAGATTCTGAAAATTTAAAATACGAAGATAATTTCTTTGATGCCGTTACTGTATCTTTTGGAGTAAGAAATTTTGAATCCCTAGATTCAGGCTTGAGTGAAATTTTTAGGGTACTAAAACCTAATGGATCTTTGGTTATTTTAGAAACATCCAACCCTACAAAATTTCCATTTAAGCAATTTTATAGATTTTATTCTAAATTTATTTTACCAACAATAGGAAAGATATTTTCAAAAGATAAAGTAGCGTATAATTATCTCTCTGAATCTTCTGCAGAATTTCCCTATGGAGAAAAATTCAACAATATTTTAAAGAAAATTGGGTTTAATAATGTAGTAGACTTTCCACAAACATTTGGAGTCGCTACTATTTATTTAGCTAGTAAAAGTTAAAATGAAAAAAACAGTATTAATTATTTTATATATTTTATCATTAAACACTGTTAATTCTCAGTTATTTACCAAGGAAAAAGTGATTAATAATGAAAATTTTGATAAACCAAGTGTAACGTGGGGGTATTATTTAGGATTCAATAATTATGATTTCAACTTTGATTACCTTGTCAATTCTGATGATATACAAGTAGAAGCGTCATCTGGATTCAATGTTGGACTAATTGGTAATTTTAGAATTAATGATTTTTTTGATTTAAGGTTTGAACCTGGCTTAATAATGTCAAGTAGAAATTTAAACTATAATCCTGGAAGCTTTGGAGATAGTGATTTTCTAGAAAATATTCATTTAAGAGAAGTAAAATCTACTTATATACATTTTCCTCTTTTGTTAAAAATATCAACCAAAAGATTAAATAATTTTAAACCCTTTATAACTTCCGGTATATCTACCGCAATTAATCTTTCAAGTAATGAAAAGAATTTAGAAGACAATAGTTCTGGGCAATTTAGAACTAAAAGAAATGTATTTTTCTACGAACTTGGATTTGGAATAGATCTTTACCTAGAGTGGTTTAAATTCACTCCATCTATTAGAGGAATATTTGCTATTTCAGATGAACTAGTAAGAGATGACGACCCTATGAGTCCTTGGACAGGAAATATAGATTTTATGAAAACAAGTGGAATATTAATTAATTTTACTTTTCAATAGATTTTCTAGCGTTTTCGCTCAAAACAATTGAAAGGGCATTAGCAACATTTAAACTTTCAGTTTTTTTGAGTTTTCCAAACCTAGGTATAGACAACTTTTTATCAATTAATTTTGATAAATGTGGATTTATTCCATTTGCTTCATTTCCAAATAATACCAGACCTTTTTGAATTTCATCAATTTCAAAAATTGAGTCACCTTGCATGTAAGTTCCATAAGTCCTTAAAGAGTTGTTTTCTATGTTTTTTTGTAAATCTAAATAAGTAATATTTACCCTTGAAATAGAACCCATTGAAGCCTGAATAACTTTTGGGTTATAACAATCGACGGTCTCAAAACTGCAAATTAAATCTTCCACACCAAACCAATCACAAAGTCTTATTATAGTTCCTAAATTTCCAGGGTCGCTAATATTATCTAGTCCAATAATTAATTTACTATAATCAATTTTTTTGGGTTTAGGTATTTCAAAAACTCCTAAAGAATTTTTAGGATTAGATAAGTTACTCATTTTATTTAATTCTGACTTTGATAATTGAACAACACTATTATCAATTCCATCAATGTTAGTATTTATAGAATACAAACTATTAATTTTAAAGTCTGCTAAAATTAGCTCTAAAATGGTCTTATCCCCTTCTGCAACAAATAAATTATGTTTAATTCGATTCTTTTTAAGTTTTAAGGATTTAATAATTTTAATTTGTTTATCGCTTACCATTTTAATAACTAAATTTGTTTTCTTTAAATAATATAAGTTTGTGAGAAAATCAGTTTATAAAAAAACTATTACAATATTAGTAATAATATTTATTTCCTCATGTAATCCAACTAAAGGTATAAAATACAATGAATTATTATTAGATAATAATAAGGTATTTGTGAATGACACAATTAGTAATGACGTCAATGTTCTTAGCTTAATAAAACAAAATCCAAACTCAAAACCTGTTGGATTAAATATTCCTCTTAGATTATACATACATAATCTTTCCAAAATTGATACTACAAAAAATTTCAAAAAAATTTCACTTAATAAATTTTTGAAAGATATTGGAGAAAAACCTGTTTTAGTTGATAGTTTAAAAACGATAAATTCTCTAAAAGATATTCAGTCTTATTACTTTTCAAAAGGATGGTTCAATGTAGATGGAAAATTTGAAATTAAAAGAACATCAAATAATAAAGGCGAAGTAAAATATTTAATAACCACAAAAAAACAATTTTTTGTTGACTCATTATCTTCTTCCATTAGTTCCCCTGTTTTAGATAGTATTTATGGCAACACATATCCGTATTTACATATTAATATTAACAAACCGTTTAACTTAAATGATTTTAGTAATGAAAGAGAAAGATTAACAACCCTATTTAGAAATTCTGGTGTATATCACTTTAGTCAGGATTATATTGAATTTGAAAATGATACTGCAGCGAGAAATAATAAAATGAATACCAAGTTAATTATTCAAGATAGAATTATAAAAAACACTCTTGATATTATTCAAAAACCTTTTGAAATATATACTATTTCCGATGTTAATATATTTATCAATAAAAATAATGAAAGCAATCAACTAAAATTTGAGGGTTTTAACTTTTTTTCAGATAAAAAACTAAAATTTAAACCAAGTACTATTATTAGTTCAATTGATATAAAACCTAACAAAATATTTAGAGAAAAAGATCTTCTCAATACATATAAGTACTTAAATGAACTTCAAACTTTTAAATATCCAAGTATCGAATATGTTGAAGATACAGAAAACAAATCTCTAATTGCTAACATTGAGCTTATTCCAAAAGACAAATATGCGCTTGGATTTGACTTTAATGTCTCTCAAAGTAACATTCAGTCTATTGGTCTATCCACAAGTAGTTCTATTTTTATTAGAAATGTTTTTAAAGGAGCAGAAACTCTGCAAATTTCTGCTTTTGGCTCTATTGGTTCTTCCAAAGATGGCAGTAATTTAAATGATAGCTTTTTTGATATAAATGAGCTGGGTGCTGACATTAAAATTTTATTTCCCAGAATTTTTTCTCCATTTAATACTGATGAGTTCATTTCTAGATTTATGTCTCCAAAAACTACAATAAATCTAAGTATTTCTGCACAAAAAAATATTGGTTTGGATAAACAAACAGCAAATGGAATATTTAGTTATAATTGGAAGCCTAGACAGAACACAAAATATAATATAGATCTTTTTAACGTTCAATATGTAAGAAATCTAAATCCAAGTAATTATTTCAAAGTTTATCAAAACTCATTTAATCGTTTAGAAAATATCGCTTTAAGTTTTAATCAAACTCCTACAACTTACATTTTTACAAATGCATTTGGAGAAAACTCTTTAATTAACGAATACGCAGATGATACTATTGATTTTTTAATTTCAAACTTAAATTTTCAAGAAAATTATCCAGAAAACTTCAAATCAATAAATGGGATTAATCAAAGAAAAGAGAGGTTAACTCAAAATAACCTTATATTTTCTACAAATTTTTCTTTTACCAGAGACTCTAAAGAAGACATAAATGATTTTGACTTTTCTTTATTCAAATTCAAATTTGAATTTGCAGGAAATTTACTTTCAAGTATATCTAAGGCAATAGATATAAACAAGAACGACAATAACAAATACGAGCTATTTAATGTTGAATATTCTCAATACATTAAAAGTGAAATAGATCATATCAAATATTGGAAATTTAAAAGATCTAATGTTTTGGCTATTAGAAGCTATTTAGGAATTGCGATTCCATATGGAAATTCAGATTATATTCCATTTTCAAAAAGTTTTTTTGCTGGTGGCGCTAATGATAACAGAGCATGGACAGCATATAACTTAGGACCTGGAAGCTCGATCAACAATAATGAATTTAATGAAGCAAATTTTAAAATTGCATTTAATATTGAACATAGATTTAATTTGTTTAATAAATTTAATGGTGCATTTTTTATTGATTCAGGAAATATTTGGAACATAAATGACGGAACAAATGATCAGAAAGCAATATTTAAAAACTTTA
>Ga0208947_1000180_pt1 | contig 34787 bp, 50 predicted proteins | sample AOAMet1_04_M0_20_2_FD_188226 | JGI IMG/M metagenome (GOLD analysis project Ga0208947, IMG submission 188226) | Ammonia-oxidizing marine microbial communities from Monterey Bay, California, USA - CAN11_04_M0_20 (SPAdes) | ecosystem: Environmental > Aquatic > Marine > Intertidal zone | place... | reverse complement strand
TGAAGCACCTGCTGAAGAAAAAGCAGCTGAAGCACCTGCTGAAGAAAAAGCAGCTGAAGCACCTGCTGAAGAAAAAGCAGCTGAAGCACCTGCTGAAGAGGAGAAGAAAGAATAATGCCTGTAGAGAAAAAGGGTCACAAAGGTGTCAGCCCAAAAGTCAGCCAATATTACAAAGTAGAGGACAACAAGGTATCTAGAGAAAGAAAATCATGTGCAAGATGTGGAAAAGGAGTTTTTATGTCCCAACACAAGAATAGAAGAACTTGTGGAAAATGTGGCGATACTGAATTTATTTAGTAAAGTCTTTTCTTACGTAGTTTAGAATTTTTTGTTTTAATTATTTCTAATTGTTGTAAAAGAAGTTCATCGAGTTTTATGTTAGATAATTGTGTAGCATTTAATTTCACAGTGTTTGTATCAAGAGATATTTTTGATACCGGTAATTTTTGTTCAATCCAAAATTTAATGACTTTATCTTCTAGTTTATAATCATGAAATCCAGAAGGGAATTTTTTTGTAATATGTGATATTAACGTGTTATCATTGAAAACACTTCTAGGTTCCAATAGTCGGGTATTATCAGAATAGACATTTTCAAATAAATTACTTGAAATTTCATCAGAAAGTAATTCAGTTTTTGATAAACGTGTTACTAATTCAAGATAATGAAGAAACTCATGTGCAAGAATTGCATGAATTGTACCTTTAAGACCATAAGCAACTAGTGGAGCAGAAATTTGTATTACTACATGAATAGAATCATGAACAATAAGAGGAATAGTTCGTGCATATAGAATTCCTACGTCAAGAGAATTTGTACTTCCAGAAATTAGAATCGAGGGTTCTACGTACATAGTTGGATATTTTATTGATGATGCCTTTTCAATCCTCATAATACCATCAGAGACCAGATGAAATCTTTTTTGAATAAGTTCATAAGTTGATTCAGGTATGACTCCATTTTCTAAAGATTGAGATAGTTTTTGGAGTGGGTTCATACTTAATTTTGAGAAATTAGTATAAAAAAGCTTGAGTATTCAAACTACGATATTTTTGAAGTCAAACTTTTTACATTCACATTGATTTTCTAATAATTCAGATACATTAGGGACTAGATCTGACTGTTGAATAAGAGATTTTATTGAGATTCCACCATCGGCAAATAAATCTAAAATGAAAGAAGTTTTTCCAAGTTTTTTGTAACCAACCTTGTAAATTCTCTTCTTGATACTTCTCTTATCTCTTGAAAAATCTTGGATTTCGGCATTTTCTAAAATTTTTAATTTTTTTAATTGATTTGAAGAAATTGGTTTTTTTGTATCAATAGTTATTGAAACTTCGGATTTGAATGGAATTGATCCTTTAGGCTGTATAGATAGTTTTTGTAATTCAGAGAGATAAACACCTTCCAGGTCAGAAGTCTTACGTAATATTCGATTACGTCTTTTTGGATTGAGAATTTTTGCAAAAAATGGTCTACCCTTACCTAGAACCAAACTAGATTGATCTTCACCACCTATCCAATTAATTTTAACTTGATTACAATCAAATTTTTTTATGAAAAGGTTTGAGATTTTGCCTTCAATACTTTGAAGGTTTTCTATCCCCTTGAAATCACAATTATGGCATCCAATTCCATTACAGCTACGACATAGTCCTTGTTTTTGTGGTAATTTTCTAATTTTTTTATTATATCTACCATATACGAACATGGGTTTTGCCCGAAGTATGCAAGATTCGTCTTTAAAATTTGCTTGTATAAACAGATCAGGATCATCAGTTATTCTTTTTGAATTTGTTCTTCGAGAAATTTTTTTTGCTAATTCCTTAGCAATGCCAAATTTGATATTTTCAATTCCTTTAATTTTAAATTTAGATTTCAGATAATCATCTCTTTCTAGGAATGATGGTTTTAGAGTTATTCCAAGATGAAATGTTTTGAAATCAAAGTGCGATGATTTCTCAAAGATATTAGATAGGACAAATTCAAGACTATCAAATATGTTTTTACATATGTAGCATGTTTTATGATCTGATTTACCAAGTTTTTTGAGATATTTTTTTCCGAGGAATTTTGATGACGGTTTACCAACTATTTTTGATATTATCCTACCTGTACAATATTCACATAGATCATAATTTTTCAGGATTTTAGAAACAGTGTCAGATTGTGATTTCACACACTAATGTAAATAATTGATTTAATGAATATTTATCGATTAACCCATTCCGAGTTTACGAAGCATGCCTTGCATTTGTCTGCCTTTAGAGGCTTTCATCATTGTCTTTGAATTTTTGTAATTTTTCAAAAGTTCTTTGACTTCGTGTTCTGGCCAACCAGAACCACGTGCAATTCTTTTAATTCGTGAAGAGTTAAGTAAGTCAGGATCAGCTTTCTCTGCTTTGTTCATACTTTGGATAATGTATCTCCATTTGTCCATTCTTTGTTCCATCACTTCAAGTTGATCTTCTTTTACCATACCTGACAATCCTGGCATTGTTTCCATCAAACTTTGAAGAGAACCAACTTTGGTTACTTCTTCAAGTTGGTAAAAAAAGTCTTCCATATTCATTTTACCGCTAGAAATTCTTTTCATACGAACTTCATCTGCTTCATCACCAAGTCTTTTTGCAAGATCAAGAACAGCTTGTACATCACCCATTCCCAAAAGTCTACCAACAAACCTAGTAGGTGAGAATTGTTCTAGATCATCAATTCTTTCACCAGTTCCAACATACATAACTTGTGCACCCGTAGCAGCAGATGCTGCTAATGCACCACCACCTTTTGCCGAACTGTCAAGTTTTGTTATTACTATACCACCAACAGGAACTATTTTGTTAAATGCCTCCGCTTGGGAAAAGCATTGTTGTCCAATTGTACCATCAATAATTAATAGGGCTAAATCAGGATTTGCAACTTTAGAGATTTCTGTCATCTCATCTAAAAGATCTTTTTCTTCTTTATGACGTCCAGCAGTATCAATCAATACTACATCAATGTTTGAATTTTCAAAATGTTTTAAACCATTTTTGACAATTTCAGCTGAATTTTTGTTATTTTCTTCACCATAAACTTCAACATTAGATTTTTCACAGTTTGTTCTTAATTGTATCAATGCACCAGGTCGATACGTATCAGCTCCAATTGCACCAACTCTATACCCTTGTTTTGTAAGAAATTTTGCTAGTTTGGATGATACAGTGGTTTTACCACTTCCTTGAATTCCAAGCATCAGCACTTTGTTGATTTTTCCAGATTTAAAATGAAACTCAGTATCTTTTCCTAATAATTTTGATAATTCATCATATAGAATTTTAACAATATGATCTTTTCTTGATAAACCAGGTGGTGGAGTTTCGTTGATACAGCGCTCTTGAAGATTTTTTGTAATTTCAAGGACAAGTTTCACATTTACATCAGATTGTAACAATGAACGTTGAACATCTTTTGCTAATTCTTTGATTAACTCTTCATCAATACCAGAAGAACTAACAATTTTTTTTATCGCAGATCTTAGTCCATCTTTTAGATTGTCAAGCATTATCTTTTAATTTAGCCTCCAATATTTCAAATCTTCCCCTGTAACCATCCCATTCAGTGATTGAATCTTGAATTAACAGACGTTTTTCAAATAAAGGGCAATTAGTTACAAATGTTTCAGCCTCACCTCCTTCAAAATTTAGATTGAACCTAAATTTTTTTTGTAATTTTTGAAGTTCATCTAATCCGTTCTTATCAATTATTCGCCCTAGCCATGAGTCATTCAAACCATCAGAACTTACAGTAGAGATAATATATTCAAAGTTTTCATTTAATAATTCTTTCATATAAGATTCAGGTTCTTTATTCCATAAAGGAGAAATTATTTCTAAATGATTTTTTTCACAAATTAAAGAAAAATTATTTTTTTGATATTCACTAAGAATTCCACCATGGACAATTCCATCAATAGAGTATTTTTCTTTTGCAAGAGAAATTAGATTATTTAATTTTTTAGATTCATTTTCAGAATCATCAGAGGGAATTTCTTCTATTAATTGTGGGGTTTTCATGGATTCAGCTTGTAATTGAGTGAATTCTATATTTGGATAATGAAGCAGGTGACTTTCACTAGAATGAGGGTATAATGTTAATAACACATCAACTGAATGTCCTAACTTTTTTGCAAGATAGATTGCATACGTGCTATCTTTTCCACCAGAAAATAATGCTGCGAGTTTCATTTTAAAATAAAAAACAGGATGCCTCAAAACTCATAATCTTCATCAAAAATCAGATGGCTTTTCCAATCATCATTAGCATCCAATTTAGGATGTTTTAATTCGCATGATTTTAGTTCTTCCCATAACATTCCAATATTCAATATCTTGCCCTTGTTCTAGTTTTCCGTCAATTTCTTCGTCAACCATTTGTATGTCAACAGTTTCAAATGTTTCTCCATCCATAACTTGAATTTCTGAACCAGTCATTGAAATGATTTGACCGACTCTCTTATCGATTAATGGTACGTGAATTTGCATACTTACAGGTCCTACATGTGGACGTTTTGCACCATCAAAGACACCTACTCCAACGATTCGTGCTTTTGCTGCACCGTGTTTTCCAGGTTTACTTGTATCGTATTCAGATATTCTACAAGGTTCTCCTGTTGGTTGATCACCTACTGGTAAAAGAATGTAAGAGCCAATTTTTAATGAACCCAAATCAGATGGTTTACTCATAACAAAATAATTTTTTGAGGGGTATTTACCTTTTCTTATTTCATTGTTTCAAGAATTGAGAGACTGACAAGATTATTCATAATGATTCCTTTTCTACAAATATCACGACGAGTTTGTTCACAGTATTTGTTATCACTTTGATGACTCTTATCACTTGAAATTTCTAACATTACGATATGATCGCTGTATGGAAATGCAAACTTTGGAGATTCTTTGGATAATAAAGTCATATTTCCAAATCCAGCTCTATACACTTTTTCTCTTCCAGCAATATGAGTAGATACATCTCGTAAATCAGATTGTGAATCACCATATTCAAGATAGTATATTGAAACAAAATTTGTTTTTTCAGTTAGTGGTCTATCAAAAATTGAATTTGCGATTTTAAAGAGAAATGATGGTTTTCCAGTTGGATGGGCAAGAATTTCTTTTATAACTTTTTCAGGGTCTTTGAATTTGGCTAAGATATAGTGGTTTGATGAAGTCAAAAAGTATGGTTTACTATCATCAGAGAAGGTAGCAGTAACAAAATAGAGAGATTCAATATTTTTAGATGTGACCCAGTGATCTTTGAGTTCTATAGAATCATGATCGTGGAGATACGGTGCGCAGACATATCCACCGAGGATTTTAGATTTACCACTCATGAATGTCAGAAATGGGGAAAGTAATTAAATTTGTTCAAAATTGGACAAAACTAATAATTAATAAATCAAAAAAATATTGAAAAATAAGTCCCCACTTAGCTCAGCCTGGTAGAGCTTCCGACTGTAGTTGTCGGCTTAGGGCTGAATAACAGTAGTCTACTAGGCATACAGAAATCGGGTTGTCGAAGGCTCAAATCCTTCAGTGGGGACCATTATTTTTTAATTAAGGATTAATTACTGCACGACCCAAAATTTTTCTGTTTTTTAGATCATCTAAAGCATGAGTTGCGTCATCTAAAGTATAATGTTTTGATACAATTGGGTTGATGACACCTTTTTTGGCAAGATCAATTAATTCAACCATGTCTTTATAGTTTCCAGTATAAGCACCTTGGATTGTTAATGCTTTTAGCGGAACAGTTACCAAAGGTAGTTCTATTGAACCCCCAAACAAACCAACTAGAATAATATTTCCACGTTTTCTAATTACAGATAGATCAAGTTTAACAGTTGGTGGAGCATTTACAAAATCAACTATACTATCAACACCTTTTTCGTTACAGATAGACATTATTTTTTGTGTTGCATCACTTTCTTTTGTGTTAACGATGTGAGTTGCACCTAAGTCTTTTGCAATGTTTAGTTTTTCATCAGTAAGATCTGCACATATGATTTTACATTTTGTCATATGACTTGCAAGTTGTACGCCCATCAAACCTAGACCGCCAGCACCTACAATTAGAATAGATTCAGGATTATTCGATAATGCTTTTTTGATTGCAGTGTATGCAGTTAATCCAGAACATGCAAGTGATGATGCAGAATCAGGATTTAGATCTCCAATGTTTGCTAGAAATTTATAATCTGGGACAATCACTTTTTCTGCATAGCCACCATCTTGAAAGACACCTAATGATTTAGGAGTTTCACATAGATTTGTATCTCCTTTTTCACAACTAGTACATTTTCCACATCCAATCCAAGGATAAATCAAAACAGTGTCGCCAATCTGTACATCTTTTACAGATTCACCAATTTTTTCAACACTTCCAACAACCTCATGACCAGGAGTTACAGGAAATTTAACACCTCTATCTGTAACTTTCATGAAGCCATCTCCCGTATCATATCCACCCTCCCAGAGGTGTAAATCACTGTGACAAACTCCAGTAGATATTACTTTGACCAAAACTTGTGTTCCGATAGGATCAGAAATTTCAATCTGATTTAATTCAAGAGGCTTATCAGGCTCTATGATCTGTGCTGCTTTCACAGAATGAATTTTTTATTTTATAATATAAGAGTTGACTGATGATGAAAAGAAAATAGAGTCGATAGATATTATTCAATTAGAATATGAAAGATTTGTGAGTCAGGAAGAAACAAAATCACTTATCTCAAAGGTTCCTATCAATGTATTATTTAATCCAGAAGGGATTCAAAAAAGAGATGTCTGGGATATAGATCTTATTCAAATTTTATCAATGTTATTAAAAATTCTTGAAAAGGCTGACAAAAAGGACCTCAGAGTTGCAGGAATGGCAGCATTATCTTCCTCTTTAATTTATAAATTAAAAGTAGAAAGTATTTTTGCATTACAAAAAGCAGCAATGGAGAAAAAACCTCTTCGTCAACGAACCGATGTAGATATAGATATTCTTGATTTTCCATATAGACACGAATCAACTTATCCTGTAAGTTTAGATGAATTACTTGATTTACTTGAAAATCTTATTGGTACAATTGCAAACCCAAGAGAAAGAAAGAGTAACAAACTAAGATTTGAGCCAATTGAACCACCAGATTTTAAGAAGATTTTCAATAATCTCGAGAATATTATAGGAGAATATCAGGAATTAGTATTAAGAAAGCTTCAAGCAAATGGATCACTTTTACTTGAAAAGATTGTGGAAGAGCTAGATACAACAGATTCAATCAGATGTTTTTTTGCAGTCTTGTTTTTAGCAAGAGATGAAAAAGTGGACATTCTGCAAGAAGAAGGAAACGAAGAGATTAGGGTCACCCTAATCAAATAATAATTTACAATTTGATCAACGATATGAAAAGGATGATTTTAAGTCAATTTCAGCAGCGAGGTAATCATGGTCAAGGTTGATAATGAAAATGAAGCAACTTCACGAATAGAAGCTGCACTATATTCTGCGGGAAGACCTCTAAGTATAGAAGATCTTATCAGAGCATCAGGAACAGAATCAAGAGTAAAAACACTGAATTTACTTACAAAATTAATTCAAAAAACAAAATCAGTGTTTAAAGCAATCGAGATTGCAAATTTACCAGATGGATCATATGTCTTCCAACTAAAACCAGAATACAGTTCAACAATTGGAAGAAAATATGCGTCAAGACCAATGTTAGCAAGAGCAACTCAAAAAACATTATCTTACATCGCATACGAACAACCAATTTCTACTAAACAATTAGTAGAAGTTAGAGGTACAGGAGTTTACTCACATCTGAAAGAATTGACTCAACTTGATTTCATAGAACACCAATCTGTTGGAAGATACAAAATTTTTACTACAACTGAAAAATTTAGAAAATATTTTGGAATACAAGGAGATGATGATACATTGAGACAGAAGCTATTCAAAAAAGTGCGTACCAGAAATACTATGCCAAGTACAGCCAATTAGAGTAATACACGTAAAAATTCTCAAATCTTGCGTTTTGTATAAATTAGAGTAATTCAAAAACACTCTATGAAGAAATCTGTAGAGAATCTAAAAACTAGTAAAATAACTGGCGGTCTAAGACATCCATTAAAAACCAGACAAAAGTTTGAAACAGATAGATACCCAAACGAAGCTGAAGGAGGAGAAGAGCAAGAAACAGTAACCAGAAAGACTAGAGGAAATAATAGAAAAACTGGTTTAAAAATTGCAAGCTTTGTAAATTTGGTCATGGGAGATTCTAAAGTTAAAAAATCAAAGATTGTCAAAGTTTTAGAAAATCAAACAAATAATGATTACCAAAGACGTGGAATTATTACAAAAGGTGCAATTGTTGAAACAGAAGATGGAAAATGTAGAATTGTATCAAGACCAGGTCAAAGCGGAACAGTTAGTGGAATTTTAGTAAAGTAGAGACATGAAAGATTACGAACATGTCGTAATCTGGCTTGATTATTTTAACAAGACGTTACCACGAAACAAAGGAAGAAGATTATCAAAAGAGAAATGTGTTTTTGATCCATCATTAAAAGAATTGATTGATGCATCAAATGCGGCAGGATTACAACCTAATGAAACAGAAGAGCAAGTAAGATTTCCAAAAAGACCATACGTTAGATCAGGATACATTGTTCTACCAAAAACAGAAAAGAAGACGATAATACTAGAGAAAATTTCTCAGAAATTAGTGTCCAAACGAGCAAAACAATCAAAGCAGTAATGAAAATAGCTACAAACTAAAGTTTTGTTGACAGAACTTTATGAAAACTATCAAAACGTTTGATTTGTAATTGCAGGAGGTAGGTGAAGTTATGCACTTGGCCAATAGTGGCAGAGTCATTGTAAGACTCAATTTAGAGGTACCAGAAGGTCAAATTCTTTGTGATAGCAATAGTCAAAAAATTGCCAAAGTCACAGAATTAATTGGACCAGTATCAAGTCCCTTTGCATCTGCCATACCACTAACAAATAACTTGAGAAAGATTAGTGGGAAAAAAGTTTTTGCGCTTGATCAAGCTCCTGCAAAGAAAAAAAGCAGGAGAAAATATAGATGAATACACTAGAAATACAATCTTGCTGTAATGAATGTAAATCTCCAGTAGTAGATGACATGCATAATGGCGAGAGAATTTGTTCCGGATGCGGCATTGTCGTTGATGAACAAATGGCTGATATGGGTCCAGAAACAAAAACATCAAATCTCGAAGATAAAATGAGACTAGCAAGAGCAAGTGGACAAACAACTCTAGCACAACATGATATGGGAATTGCAACTGACATCTCAATTTCATCCACAGATTTTAGTGGAAAAAAGATTTCAAGCTCAGTTTCCAGTCAAATGCAAAATCTAAGAAAATGGCAACAAAGAGTTCGAGTGACATCTCCACGTGAAAGAAGACTAACTAATGTTTTAGGGAAAATTTCCGAAACATGTGATAGTTGTAATCTTTCAAAGAATGTGGTAGAAACAGCATCCATGATTTATCGAAGTCTAGATGGAAAAAATATCGAAGTGAAAGGTAAATCTGTCATAAGCATTACTATAGCAGTAGTCTATATGGCATGCAAGCAATGTGGAATAGTTAGATCGTTGGAGGAAATTTGCAAAAATGTTTGTGCCCCAAAAGATGTGAAAGCAAAAACAAAGTTAGCTGCAAAATACTACAGAAATCTTGTTTTAGAAATAGGAAATGTGAACACTCCAATTGTTACTATGGACAAGTACATTTCAAAGATCGCAAATCTAACTAAGACAGATGTAAGAGTTGAGCGACTTGCTTTGGAAATTGCTGGAAAAACAAAAACAAAGAGCATTACAGATGGTAAAGCACCCAATGGGATAGCTTCAGCATATCTGTATGTATCTTCAGTTTTGTTAGGACAAAACGTGCTACAAAGAGACGTATCCTCGGTTTCAGGTATCACGGAAGTAACAATCAGAAATAGAGTCAAAGAGATTCTTTCAACACATAAGATGACTTTGACATTAAGACCTATTTTAGCCAAAAAATAATTCCCCCCTTTTCTTCTTTATTTTACATTAGGATTAGCTAAAATTCGTCGAGATTATATACGAATGTAAGAAGGAAAATTCAATGGCCGTACTTGAGATAAAGGATTTACATGTACAAAGAGAAGGAAAGGAAATTCTCAAAGGCGTAAATTTGAAAACAGGTCCAGGAGAAGTTCATGCAATTATGGGACCTAATGGTTCTGGTAAGAGTACATTATCTTACACATTATTAGCACATCCAAAATATGAAGTCACTAAAGGAGATATACTTCTGGATGGAGAAAGTATTTTAGAATTAACAGCAGATGAAAGAGCAAAAAAAGGATTATTCTTAGGATTTCAATATCCGACAGAAGTTTCAGGTGTAGGTTTTTCACATTTTCTTAGAACATCTTACAATGCACTCAGTAAAGCAATGAAAGGAGATGATAGAGAAGTTTTCATCACAGTAAGAGAATTTCAAAAATATCTTAAAGAGAATGTAAAGTCCGTAGGATTGAGTGAAGAGTTTCTTTCAAGATATTTGAATGAAGGATTTTCAGGTGGAGAGAAAAAACGTGCAGAAGTTTTGCAGATGGCAGTATTAAAACCAAAAATTTCAATTTTAGATGAACCAGATTCAGGATTAGATATTGATGCAGTACAATCAGTTGCAAAGGCAATCAGTCAAGTATCAGATAAAGATTCAACAACAATTGTAATTACACATTATGCAAGAATTCTTAATTTCTTAGATAAATTAGATCATGTCCATGTATTTGCAGATGGTAAGATCTTGAAAAGTGGTGATGCATCACTTGCACAAGAACTTGAAAAACGTGGTTATGATTGGGTTTTAGAAGAAGCTAAACAATAGGAATCAAAAATTATTTTAAATATTAGACAACAAATGAATGATCATGTCAGAAGAAAATAAGAGATATTTTTTTAGTTTTTCATTTTTCAAGATAGATCCAAAATGGAGATGGATGGCAGATTTAGCAAAAGAAGAATCCGCTAGGGAATTAGAGAATATTTTAGAAAATGCTCCAGTAAAAATTAGAACATATTCAACATTAGGATTAAGAGATGATGCAGATTTTTTAATTTGGTGTATGTCTGAGTCAATAGAAGATATTCAGGAAACAATTTCAAAAATATACTTGACGGTAGTTGGAAAATATATCACACCATCTATAGTGTATTTCTCATCAACACGACCATCAATTTATGCACAAACAAATAGAATTCACTCATTTGTCGGCGGATTAGAGGCAAAAAAATATGCAGTAGTCTATCCATTTATCAAAACAAGAGAATGGTATCTTCTTCCTCTTGAACAACGAAAACAAATGATGGATGAGCACATCAAAATTAGCCAGAAATATCCACAAGTTGAACTAAACACAACATACTCTTTTGGCATACATGACCAAGATTTTATGTTAGCATTTGAATCAGATGATCTAAATATTTTCCAAGATATGGTGATGGAGCTTAGAGGAACAAAAGTTTCGGCATTCATCAAAGAAGATACACCAATGATCGTTTGCGTGAAAAAAGATATAGTTCCTATAATTACAAGTCTTGGATGATGGATGCATTAAAAGAATGGGCAACAGTTGTCAAGGCTTTAGAACAAGGAAAACAAACTGTGATTTTGAGAAAAGGCGGAATTTTAGAAACAGCGTCAGGGTTTAACATTGAATCTAAAAAATTTTTTTTGTTTCCAACATGGGAACATCAAGAAACAAAACATGTTAAACCAGAATTTCATGAATTTCTAACTGAAGTATTAGATAAGAAACCAAATGCAGGCCATAACAAGATTTCATCATATGCAGAAGTGTTGTATGAAAAAGATGTAAAATCTAATGATGTAATTAATGATTTGTCATCATTTCATGTGTGGAGTGATTCATACATTCAAGAAAGAAGAAACTGGATGCCTGAAAAACCAATGAAAACAATATTTTTAAGAACAGTAAAAATTCCAGAATTTGATTTACCATTACAACCAGAGTTTTCAGGATGCAAATCTTGGATAGAATTAAATTCTAAGTTTCAAGAAGGGAAATCATCTTTGAGAGATGATGAAATTGATGAAAAATTACAGGAATTTAAGGAGATTGTTAAATGAAGTATAAGAAATTAGGGAAAAGCGGAATTAAAGTTTCAGAAATTGGTTTTGGCGCTTGGACAATTGCATTGAATTGGTGGGGAAAAGAAATTGATGAAGATGAAGCTAAAAGAATGTTGAAAAAAGCATATGATTGTGGAATAAATTTCTTTGAAACTGGAGACATGTATGGAAAAGGGAAAAGTGAGAGATTGATTGGTGAGACCTTCAAAGATATGAGAAATGAAATTATAATTTCAACAAAATACGGCTATGATTTTGAACAAGTGAAACAAATTGGTCATACAGAACTTCCACAACAATTTGATGACATATTTACGCGAAAAGCATTAAAAGGTAGTTTAGATAGATTGAAAACAGATTATTTAGATATGTATGGACTACACAATCCAAAGATGCATCACATTAAAGATGATTCAATTTTTAGCACATTAGATAAATTAGTCGAAGAAGAGAAGATCAGGGCATATCAAATTGCACTAGGTCCTGCAATAGGATGGACGAAAGAAGGATTGGAATCAATGAAAAGAAAAAATGTTACTGCAGTTCAAACTGTGTTTAACATTTTAGAGCAAACTCCAGGAAATGAATTATTGAGTTCAGGTATTGAAAATGATGTTGGTATTTTAGTTAGAGTTCCAGATGCATCAGGGATTTTAACTGGCAAAGTAAATGCAGATACAAAAATTGATGAAAAAGACCATCGTTCAGTACGAAAAGGAGAATGGATTAAGGCTTCATTGAAAAAAGTTGAAGAATTAAGACCAATTGCAGATAGGAATGGACTAACTATTACAGAACTAGCCATAAAATTCATCTTATCAAAACAAGGTATTTCCTCAGTTTTTCCAACAGTGATTAGTGAAGAGGAAATACAAACATTTTCTGATATGTCAAATGAGAATTATCTAAGTAGTTCAGATATGAAAGAAATTGACCAATTATACAATCAATGGTGGTCAGAAAATCCATACGATCTAAAAGCAACTCAAGTCGCATAAAATTGGAAATTCATGAATCAATTCTCATTAAGATTTAATTGTAGATGGTAGAAGATCATTGTAATGGGCTCATATTCAATTGTGCTTTTTTCATTATTATTAATTTCATCAGTTATTTTTGTATCGTCTCTTGAAAGTAGTTTTGCAGACGAGATAATTGTTACAAGTATGGGATTTGAAAATTCAACTATACTAGAATTAAAGAATTCTAGAGGCAATACAGTAAGTATAGACACAGTAAGAATATGGCTGAGTGGTGAAAATGAATTCAAATCTTTTAAGACAGAACAAGGCTGGATGGGTAAGAATACGCCTCAAGGTGTGATTATTTTTACATCTCAGAATCAAGTCAATCCAGGAGAAGATGTGAAATTTGGAATCAAAACAACAAAACAAAACCCAATAATTAATTGGAAAGCAATTGATGAGAATGGGGTAGTAATAACTTCTGCAAGCACAAAGATTACAATTTCAGAGACAGATGATGATGATGTAGAATTAAATAAATCAGACATGGTAGGAATAAAAGATGATTCAACGTTTAGATTTATTCCGGAGAAACCATCTTCAAATTCAGATTTCAGAGTAATTGGGGAAAATTTTATTCCAGAACAGTCTCTTGATTTCTATATTGGAAGTAATTTTGATCAGACAATAAAAGTAGATGGTAATGGAAAAATTTTATTCACATCAAAAACGCCTGATATACTAGACGATGAAAGAACTGAATTTATTTTAAGAGATTCCGGAGGGAGTGAAAAAATAATTAGTTTAAGAATCACACAATCAGATAATAGAGAAATTTCAGAAAATATGAAATTATCAATTGGGAATACACCGAAAGAAGTGAAACGTGGAGAAACAATTATTCTTTCTGGAATGGCAACGCCAGGTTCAACATTAACTATTACTATGAAATATCCAGATGGAGAGATTCTCAATATAGATACAATTCAAGCTGGTGTTGACGGAAAATGGAGTTTAGATAATTTAATTTCTCCAGAATTAGAACTAGGTCAAATTGGAATTGATGTAAGTGATGGAAAAAGTACAATACATAGAAATTTCGATGTGATTAGTTCGGTACTTATCAATGTGTTTGCAGAAGAGTCGATGTATCAGCCAGGCGATACAGTACGATTTAGTGGAAAAGCGATATCAGGTAAAGATATGTCAATAATTCTAGAAGATTCAGTTGGATCAGAGATTTTCTCTAGAAGTGTAGCCGTAGGTAAATCAGGAATTGTTGATTTTGAAATTGAAATTGCAAGAGAATCTATTGAGGGTACATATATTCTATATCTATTTCAACAAAATGAAGAAGGAATTGTAGTTTTTGGAGTTGGGCAGCAACCTGAAGCGATTTTAGTTCTTAAACCAACAAAATTAAATTTCCAGATGAATGAAAATGTTGAGATTTTTATTCAAAGCGTACCTAATGCACAGGTATCATTAATTCTTATTGATTCAGCTGACAGAGAAAGATTCTCAGACAATATCAATTTAGGACCAGATGGAAGATATACGTATAAAATTAATACTGATAAGTTATCTAGTGGAGCATATACAATTAGTGGTAAAAGAGGAGAGAGTACTGGTGATGCCACATTTACAATAGGATTTTCTACAGGTTCAGGTTCCATTTTAGTTCAGACAACAAAAAGTGAGTATCAGCAAAGTGAACAAGTCCTAATTTTAGGAAATACAGATTCAATTAATGTGCTATTAGATGTGATGATAGTTGATCCTAATGGAAAAACAATCAAAAGAATTGATACATTTTCAGATAGGTTTGGCGTTTTCAAGATAGATAATTTTAGAATTCCATCAGATGCAAAAATTGGAGTGTGGACAATAAATGCAAAAAGTGGATCTAATTTTGATACTTTCGAGTTTACAGTGTTAGGAGATGATGATGAATTAGTCATGAGAATAGACAAGGATAGTTATCAGTCCAATGAATTTATGACCATATCTGGAACTGGTGCAGAGGCAACAATAACTTTGAAAATATTCAATTCTGATGGAGATAAAGTTAATGAATTAAATATTCTTGGAACAGATAGTGGTGAATTTTCAACAATATGGATGATTCCAAGTGACATGTTACCAGGAGAATATGAGATGATTGCAGATGATGGAATTAGAAATACCTCCATGAAATTTACTGTGAACTGATCAACTAACGGTTTTTATTTCTCAATTTTTCGTATCATTTTATGAATCTAAAAGAAAAAATTGCAGATTATCCAAATTTTCCTAAAAAGGGAATTTTGTTCAGAGATTTCTCACCAATTCTAGGCGATCCATCTGCACTTTCATTTGTTACAGAAGAATTTACAAAAAAATTCCATCCTAATGATGTGGATGTTTTTGCTGGGATTGAATCTAGAGGATTCATCTTAGCATGTGCATTAGCACTGAAATATAATAAAGGAATGATTCTTTTACGAAAACCAGGAAAATTACCTGGAAAAATTGTCAAAACATCATACACACTCGAATATGGAAAGGCATCATTAGAGATCCAAAGAAATGCAATTCAGAAAGGACAGCGAGTTCTCATTTGTGATGATTTACTTGCAACAGGAGGTACTGCAAAAGCTGCAGCCAAGTTAATTGAGAAAATTGATGGAATAGTAGTAGGATTTGCATTCATCATCGAATTACTTGAACTAAATGGACGAGCAAAGATTAAAGAATATAGATCAGAATCACTGGTAGAATACTAATGGAAGAAACTGCAGAGATTGGAATTTTTGGAGGTACAGGAATCTATGATTCAGGATTATTAAAAGAATCAAAAGAAATTACCATAGATACACCATATGGAAAACCATCTGATTCAATTACAATTGGTGAGTTTAATGGAAGAAAAATTGCATTCTTACCAAGACATGGGAAAAAGCATACAATTCCGCCACACATGATAAATTTTAGAGCAAACATTTGGGCATTCAAAGAATTAGGAGTAAAAAGAATTATTGCACCATCTGCAGTAGGAAGTTTGAAGGAAGAATTTGCACCACAAGACTTTGCATTACCAACTCAATTTTTAGATTTTACAAAATCACGAAAAGGTTCATTTTCCGAAGATGGAAGAGTGATACATATTTCAGTTGCAGACCCATTCTGTCCAGAATTACAAAAAGCTATTTTGGATGTTGGAAACGAACAAAAACTAAAAATTCACAAGGAGGCAACCTATGTCTGTATAGAAGGACCAAGATTTTCAACTAAAGCAGAATCAAAATTTTACAAGAGTACAGGTGCAGAGATTATTGGCATGACATTAGTTCCAGAATGTCAATTAGCAAGAGAGGCACAAATTTGTTACGCATCAATTTCAACAGTAACAGATTATGATGTTTGGGCAGAAAAGCCAGTTACTGCAAAAGAAGTTATTGAAACATTATCAAAAAATGTTGAATTAACAAAAAAACTTCTTACCGTATTAATTGATAAAATTCCTGCTGCAAAATCATGTTCTTGTGAAAAGGCATTAGAAGAAGCAGAATTTTAATCATCAGCAAAAGATTCTCGTTTCAACCCTTCAGGAAGAGTTAGATCACCTTGAATGAGATTTTTTTGTAGAGTGTCAATCACAATATCTAGATCATAACCTAAATCTTTGATGTTTTTTTCTACATCTTCAGTAAGTTTTACTCCTATGTTTTGACCTCCAATTCTTCCAAACGCAATTCCAGTAAAAGGAAAGGAATCATCATCGATAATAAAAGTGCCAACAATTTTTGCTGCCATTTGAGTTCCATTGATATCTTGAATGTTAACGGTAAGTTTCAAGATTAAATTTCAACTGCGTGATGTATGTGATCTAATACAAGAAAACTTGAATGATAGTCATCAACAATTTTGTAATCTTGAATTTTTAGTTCAATTACTTTTTCATCAGTTGTTTCAAATTTTATCATGCCATTTTGTTTTAGTTTTACTAGTTTCCATTTGTCTTTACCTTTTTGTAATTTACTGATAATAACTGCCCATTTTTCATCATTTTCAATTCGTGGCATTCCAACTATATCAGTAATAGAATCAATTCCCAATGTTTTTTCTTCACAAAATGATTTCATGCAAGCAGCACATCTCCAAACATCTACGGAACCAATAGTTCTTTCATCAATGTTGATGTTAACAGGAGCAAGATATGTTATCTGAGGATTATCACAGCATTTGTAAATTTCTGGGGCTTTTGTAGTCTCAGAAGGAGTTTCACTCATATTTTTTCACTTTTTTTTGTTATATTTAGTCCTTGCATCATCATAAGATACTTCAAGTGCAACACCAATATTATCAATGATAAGATTTTTTTTGAATTCTTTTTGTTCTCTTTCACACATTTTTCTATACATATTCACTGCTGTAAATCTAGGATGCATTGCCTCAAATTCATCATTAGGCATATCAATGAATCCTCCCAATTCCACAAGTTTTTTTGAGTTTTGAGTTGCTTCATCAAGAGTGATATGAAGATCATTTGAGATTTTGGATGTCTTCATTCTACCATTAATTACAATATGCAAAAAGATCTTTGCTTGAATTTCTGTTAATTTTATTTCAGATACCAAAGTGTTTGTAATTTGTGAAAGTTCCATCGTACTAACTATAATTCAAAATCATTTTTTGGTTTTTTAGTAAATTTCTTATTAACTATTTTAAATGAAATACCCAACGTGATAAAATTTGTTACCAGTCCACCAATTGCACCATAAATCAAATCAGCAGTTATAGTCCAAACACCAAAGAATACAATTAGTGTCGGAATAGTAATTATTAGTGCAATCAAGGAGCCTTTGGTAATAAGGTCCATTGTTGTGACTTTTTTTGTAGAGTTTTCAGCCAACAGTTACAGATAGGAGTCTGCCTATAAAAATCAAAGATGCTTTATATTTGGTGAAACTAATTTTGTATGTATTGAGTAAATATGCAAATGCAACACAACCAACTGAAAAATCACTAAATTATGTCATACCTATAATTTTACTAGTTTTCTTTGGTTTGGTATATGCAATGTCATTACGAGCAGACAATGGATTTGTTAGTTTCATATTAATCGGAATTGCTCTAGTAACAATAGTTTACTGGACTAGAATCATAAAAAGAATGGTTATGACTCAAAAACCAAAATTTACAGCAAGAGAACAAGAATCAAAGAACTGGGTATATGATTTGATCAAAGGAGATGATGAAACAGTCTTCGTTGCAGAAGTTCCAGGTCCTGAGGATAAAATTGCCGTTAGATTAATTGATGGAGTTTTATACATCAGAGGTTCTCAGGGATTTTCAAAAGAAGTTCAAATTGAAGGCCCAAAAGAAATGGAAATTGGTGATTTCAAATACAGAAATGGTGTATTAACTTTAAGAATTAAAATATCAAAAACTTTTTGATTCTTCTAATTTTTTAGGTAAATATTTTTCAGTGATATTATTAAGACCGTATTTAGAAAATGCTTCTAATTCTGCTTTTCTTTTAATTTTTATGAATACTTCAAGTTCTCTTTTCCATAATCCTTCTTGGTATCTAGGATCTTTCAATAGATCATAACAACGTTTGATATCAGATTCAGTCATTGGGATTGTGGGAAGTTTGAATTTATCAATGTCAGTAGCCCATACACCCATCCATTTTGCATCAGGTACAGTTAATCCTTTAAGATGAGCTGCATTTGCTGAACCTGACTTGATAACCATTGCAATATGTTCTCCGTACACATCCCCATCAGTAAGAATTACAACAGGTAATCCCATTTCATCATGTAATCGTTTTAACAGAGTACGTGTTGAACGAGGAGCTTGACCTCCAGTATTGATAATTATTGATTTAAATTTTTTATCAACTTGTTCTTCTACAAATCTAGTAAATAGACCACCTTTTTCTATAGCAATTACAAGTTCAGCACTAGTGTCTACTAATTCTGCAGAAGTCATACTTGGACCAATTGCATATCCATCAGGATGACTAGAAAGATTCTGCGTCTTTCCTTCATAGCCAGGAATTGTGTACTCTATTGTTAAATCACCAAAAATACTACTTCTCTCTTCAGGAAATACATAGAAATCTTCTCGAGGTTGAGACAAAACAGCTTCTAAATCAACAATGATATTATCAGATTCGCCTTGGTCTTCAAAGTCTACTGCAAATGCTTGAGAAGAATAGTAAACATCTCGAAGAGTAGATGATTTCTTTTCATGTGTTAATTTGTTAGCAAAAAATGCGAGCCATAATAATTGAGTAAATGAACGTAATTGTGAACTATTTCTTGAACTTCTTAGAGAAGTGTTAGTTCCAAGTACATACTGCCTTAATTTCTTATCATAAATAATATTGCTAATAGAGCGATTTGGGATTGAGAATTTTGGGAATTCACCATTTTCTAGATCCTCATAAACTTGAGCGCCATGTTTTTTGAGAAGACTAATCAAATTTTTTGATTTGTCGATTTTCTCTTTTTTAGTTTGTTTTTTGGTTTCTTTTTTAGTCTGTTTTTTAGCCATTCTTTTTTACCTCCTCTAGTGATCCATCTGAATTAGTCAATGCGGTTTCTTCTTTTATCATTTCTTTATAGTTTGGTTCTTTTTTATTTCCAGATAATTCAGTGCAAAATTGTGCAACAAGTGGCAAATATTTTGAATATAGATTTGCACGTTTTTTTGCCATTTCGGCTTGACCTTTTTTAGACATATATCCAGAAAGTTTTCTTGATAAAAATTGAAGTGCCAATCTAAGTTCTTTTTCAATTTCTGGCCTATCAGCCACATTTTCTTTTCCTACTGTTTTGTATGGCACTCTAGTTGAACAAATATGTGAAACAATTATGAGGGGAGCAGAATCATTTTTCACTTTGTAACGATTCCAATCTGTATCTTTTACAACTTTTAGTACCACATCACTACCTTCATCGTATAACAATGGAATTCTATTTGCAAATCGGTATACAGTAGTACCACGTGTTTCAATTTTACCTCCATATGCGATTCCCATTTCTATAACAAATGGAAATCCAGAATATGCAGATGCAGTTCTTTGAACTACAGCCATAAAATCAGGTTCAAATCTTCTCTCAATTCCTTTTTCAAGTGGACCATCACCAAGTGGTGCTAAACATGTAGGATCAGGAGATCTAAATCCTTCATATGTTTGCAATGCATCACTTAATTTTACTAATTCTTGGTCGGTCATATTTCCAACTCTAGTTTCTGGTTTAAACTTGGCAAACTTACAAAATTCTAATGCAGCAGTTGGACCTACTCTTTGAAATCTTTTTGATAAAAAGTGGGTAAGAGATTCACCTTGAACAGTATTTGCTAATTGTTTATAGTAGTTACTTTCAACATCCATTTCTGCTACAAGGGTTTGAGAAGTACTATAATCCCAATAAACTAATTTATTATTTCGAAGATCAACATCTTCAATTCTAATTCTTTGTAATTTTTCAAAATCCGCTTCAAGAAATGACATTAGAGATATTACAACACGTACAGGTCTGGAAAGTGATTTCCATTTCTTCTCGGTCTTTTTCATAATTTCATCGTATGTGAATTTCTTTTTTGACATTCCAAGTTCTTTTCTAACTTTTTCAATCATTTTATCATCAACATTTGGTATTTGGTAATGTGTGTCAACAAGCATTCGACGAATTGTTTCAACATCAATTCCATAAGGATGAGGTGCAATGATTGTTGGGGCAGGTGGCATTGAACGAATGATTGCTTTATGATGAAATTTTTCACCTTTAGGATCATCAAAAGAGATTGTTGCGTATGGCGTAATCAAAGAAGTTTGATAAACATAATCACGAATTTTTGTACCTGCTTTGGAATAATCACCATCTAAACAAATACTTACACTCAATCCTTTTTCAGAACTAGGTGTTTCTTGTTTTTTTACTATGACAGGTTTATTTTTTTGAATATCTAGTAACATTTCAAAATCAAAACGAGTTTTTCCATCTGCATTACTTTTAACTTTTACAGATTTGTTTGTAGTAATTTGTCCATATAGTATAGCCATAGTTGCACCCAATCCAAACATTCCACGTGCTTGTTTAAGACCAAATTTTGAACCATACAAAACAGTTCCAAATGCCAGAGGGACATGTTTTGAAGGAATTCCAGGACCATTGTCTTTTACAGTTAAGATGTATTGTTTTGGGTCAGGTTTTTCCGGATCTACTGCTTTAATTGTCATGTGAATATTAGGTAAAATTCCACTATGATCACATGCGTCAAGAGAGTTTTCAACAAACTCACGTACTGCAGTGTATAATGAACGAGTAGGATTACTAAATCCTGCAAGATCACGATTACGATAAAAGAATTCACTAGGAGAAATTTGATTAAATTGTTCTTTAGAAGACATCTTGATTTTCCCACAATAGTGCTTTATCGGCTTTTTCTCTTCTTCTAGCAGCTTCTAGTTTACTGTAAACGGGACCATGCATACTGCCACTACAAAGTGACGATATGGCATCAACTGCTAAACGTAATTGATTTGGTTCTCCAATTATTCCAACAGTTCTACCATAAACAGAAATTGTAGCACCAGTCAAATTTTCCATGTTTAGTCTAGCTGTTCCATTTTCACCAATAATCCTTCCTTTTATGCGTTCAATTTGATCAGGAGATTTACCGCCAAATTCACGTAGATCAATAACATGTAAACTAGATTCTCCATGTAAAAGTCGCAATGAATTTTCGGGGGAAAATCCCCTACCAATTGCAGAAACAATTTCAACTGCTTTGAAAGGACTTATGTTTCCATCAATTTTATCACTAGTAATTATTACTTCACCAGTTTCGCTGTCAATATTCAAGTCAACATGACATTTTTTTTCAATTCGACGTTTTGTGTTTCCAGATTTTCCAATAATAACACCAATTCTTTCTATTGGAATTCTAATTAATTTTTCAAAGCTCATTTTATTATCCTTTCAAGAATATCAGCAGGGTTTTCCACAGTTAATCCTCGTTTTACAAAGAAGTTTGTTATGTTATTAATGTCTCTTTTCAAAAAATTCATTGTATTAGGGTGTGTTGTATCAACTGCAGATCCCAAATCAAACAATTTTAGACCATTTTTAGTTTTGAATATATTATATTCTGAAAAATCACCATGAACTAATTTTGCCTTTTTGAATAAATCTGAAATCAGAGCAATAGATTGTAGATAGTCATTTTTATCAACTTTGGATTCCAGTAGAGTATTTTCAGGTTTTCCATCATTACCCTCAAAATCCATAATGAGAATATTCTTTGAGACATGTCTAGGCTTTACTACAGAGATTCCACAATCATAACATTTTGAGATATTTTGAAATTCTTTTTTGGCCCAAAGATAAACCATATTTTTTGTTCCTTTTTTGACGCTAGTAAATCTAGGATCTCCGGTTACATACTGACTTCTTTTTTTGAAATTTGATGTAGTGACCAAGTATATTTTTAATGCAATATCATTATCCTCAGGATCTTTTGCCCAGAATACAACAGATTCTTTTCCTGCTTTGACAACTCCATTTACATAAGAAATTATTTTAGAGGTGATAAGATTATAGAGTTGCATAACAGTGATTTTATCTAAAACCTCATTGACTACTTTATTTTTTTTAAATCCATCATCCAATGTTTTCTTTTTTTTCTTTTGGTCAAGTTTAGATTTTATCTTTAATTCAATTTTTTTTTCAGAATTATTAGACATATCTTATATCATATCTACAAATAAAAAATCATTTCTAAGATCAAAAGTCTTTTGGGATATGATCATTATCTTTTAACCAGTCTACTTGAGGTAATGTGAATCTCCAAACTATATCACCACGTTCATCTTGTTTAAAATCCCAAGGTGCAATTACTACAACATCATTATCTCGAATCCAAATTCTTCGTTTTAATTTGCCTCTGATTCTTCCTCTTCTAGTAATATCATCAGTGCATTTTACGAGAACTTGATCACTACCTAAAAGTTTGATTACTCTACCATACATCTCTCCCTCTTCAGCTAATCTAATTTCTTTTAATGCACTTTCATTGAGTACTTTACGTTTTCCCACGCAAAAGTTATGTAAATTTTGTATATAATTGTGGTGTTACATCTTGAAGACTAAAAGAAACGGTATACCCTCAATTAGTCTTATACTTTTTTCTGAACCAATTCCTAAACTTGTCGCTAATGAAATTGTTTTTTCACCAACCATATTGATGGAATTACATTTTTCTAGTAAATTTTTTGCTTCATGTTCATCTACATCTCTTTCAGCATAATAATTTGGATTAATTTTGATTTTTGTATTTTTGTCATGAAAAGTTTTATCAATTAATTCAGGATCACAAATATTTAACATAAGATTACCACTTGCGCTAATAACTTTTGTAGAAAAAAGCATTATGCGTATTTACCTTTAATCGTAGATTTTGCACCACATGCCTCACAAATTAGAAAAGAAATTCTATTTTCTTTTTCTACTTTAGTATCAGGACTCTGACAGGTTGGGCATTCTACATAATCTTTCAAATATATTCCAAATAATCTAGTGAAATCATCAGGATCACGTTTACCAACAAAAATTGCCTTATCACCTACACGGTCAGCAGGTACCGCAAATTCTTTTGATAGATACTGTAAGATTATGTTAGGTTCTCTTCTCAGTGCTTTTGGAAAGTCTGCAAAGTTTCTAAGAATTGTTTTTTTTCCTTCCCAAGTAATATCGATTGGTGGTAACTCAAAACGTTTACCAGATGAGGATGTATTTGAAATATTTTTTTCAATTCTTTTTAATAAATTTTCATAATCAGATTTAGTCATAATTAATATTGGTTCAAATCCCCTATATGGGTTTAATTAGAAAAAGGAAAGGATTCTAAGGTTTACCTATTCGGAAAACTTTAGTTCCGCATTCACCACACGTGCCTTTTACAGCGGGACGTCCATTTTTCAATTTAGTCTCTTCTGGGTTTTGAATTTCTCTTTTTTGTCTGCATTTTACGCAATATGCTTCAGTCATATATCAAATCCAAAACAATCTTCTATTTGAAAAGAGAATGTGAATATTATTTCACTTTAGGCTAGAAGTGAAGTATTTTTTTTATAAACTAATTTACAAATTTTTCGAAATTTGATCAAAAATCTTGAATTTTTTAGAAATTAGCAGAAATTCATACAAAATGATCAGTATTATAATGATCAAAAATTTGAGAAAGGATATGGGCTCTAAGAAAGGAGTGGGAATTACGGTAGGCATTTTGATTGCAATTACTATCGCAAGTTTCATGGTTTGGTTAGATAATCCAACCAATACTGATATGACAATTGTGGTAACTGATTTTGAGAATCATGATGTAGGCATTACTGAAAGACATAAAATAATTTCAAGTGCAATAGAAGAGTCATTTTTAGAATTAGTTGAGGGCAAGATTTCACCAGAAGAATATATCAAAATTGCAGAAGTTTCTTCATCACAAAATAATTCATTGTTAATGGAATTAGCATATAGTGATGCACCAGAAGAATGGCAAGAAAGTTACATCAATCGTATCACTTCACTGAAGTCATTCGAATCTTATATCATAGAAACAATGGTAATGGCAACCCTAATCGAAGATGATGGAGAGGTAGAGCAAAAAATTGGAATTTTGAGCAATATAGAAAAATTAAAAGAAGAATCTATTCAATATGCTCAGATGGCTGACTCTGCAAAACCATGAGTGAATACAAAAAATACTATAATCATTAGTTGGAAATCGTTAAAAGGTAATTTTGTTATAAATGGTCATAATGTCTCAAAATAAGAAACTAGAGAGGGATATAGAGTCTACTGCAGCTTCAAAATTACTTGTAATTTGTGTTGATAGAGATGATGATGTAGGTAAAAAAGCAGGGATAGCAACACCAGTGGTAGGAAGAGATTCATGCATCAATGCAGCTCAAAGACTTGCTTTAGAAGATCCAGAAGATGCAGATTCAAACTCAATATTTTATGCAGTTAAGACCTATGAGGATTTAGTAAGTAAAGGATACAATGTACAAGTAGTGGTTGTAGCAGGAGTAGAAAAAAGAGGTGTTCAAGCAGATGAGAAAATTGTTAATGAGATAAAATCAGTGTTACAGAAATTTTCAGCGAATGGAGCAGTTATTGTTTCTGATGGAGAAGATGATGAGATGGTAATACCAGTAATTCAAAATGTCATACCAGTAGTATCTGTTCAAAGAGTTGTGATGCAAGTGAGCAGAACAATTGAACATTCCTATGCAGTATTTGGAAAGTTCCTGAAGATGGTGATTTATGATAAGACATATTCAAAATTCTTTTTGGGAGTTCCAGGAATTTTATTATTAATTGGAGGAATTGGGACAGTTGTTGGATATACTGCAGAGATTTTTGCCATTTTAGTTAGTATTTTAGGAGGAGCATTCCTCATTCGTGCATTTGATATAGACAAATCATGGTCTAGTTGGACAAAAGCTACACCCACGGGTTTCATTAGAATATTTGCACTTGTTACAGGAGCAGTTCTAATTCTTGCATCAATTCCTGCAGGTATAACAAATATTGATCCACAATTATTTGAAACAGAAATGGATTTTGCACAATCAATATCAAATCAAATGGTAGTAGGACAATTCCTTCAAGGATTATTTCCATTTTTGTGGATGGGACTTGGAACAGTTTCAGCTGGTATCCTGATTAGTAATTGGCTTAACAGAAAATTAAAACACATTAGCGATGTTTTGAGAATTATTGTGTTAGCAGCAATTTATCCAACAGTTGCACAATTTGCAACTATATTGACAACAAATGAGAGTTCATTTACATTGATTCCACCACTGTTAGCAGGTGCAGCAATAACACTGATATCAGCCACACTACTTTTCCGTAGATACAGGAAAAAAGGTGGCAAGATATTAACGGAATAAAAGATGCAGCATTATATCTTTCAGGATTTTATTCGATCTATTCTAAAAGACTAGAGAGTGAGATTCTTCAAGGCGATATACCCAATCACATAGCAATCATTTTAGATGGAAATAGACGATGGGCAAAAAGAAACCTAACAATTCAAGAAAAAGGTCATTTCAAAGGTGCAGATGCAGTAGAGAATTTACTAGATTGGTGTGAGGAATTTGATATCAAAATTATAACATTATACGTTTTATCAGCAGAGAATTTGGATAGGAAAAATGATGAACTAGATTATCTTTATGAGTTAATCCATAAAAGATTAGAAAAATTGTATAATGATCCTAGAATACATAAAAACAAAATGAGAGTCAAAGCAATAGGAACAATAGAATTACTACCAGAGTCAATCAAAGATGTTCTTAGAAGATTAGATGAGTCTACCAAAAATTATACCAATCATTTTCTAAATATTGCTATAGCTTATGGAGGACAAAATGAATTAGTAGATGCTGTAAAAAAGATTGGAATAAAAATCAAGAGTGGGGAACTAGATGCAGATAAAATCGATAAGGAAGTTATAGAATCTAATTTGTATACATCGCATTTACCACAATCATCTCCAGACATGATTTTAAGGACGTCAGGAGAAAAAAGAATGAGTGGATTTTTGCTTTGGCAAAGTGCATATAGTGAGTTAGTGTTTTTAGATATTTTCTGGCCTGAATTTAGGAAAATTGATCTGATGAGAGCAATTAGGACATTTCAAAAACGAAAACGAAGAATAGGTAAATAGAAATGAAAGAAGAAGTATCCGCAGGGATTATTTTATTTAATGAGTTTGATGAAAGAAAATTTTTACTGTTAAATTATCCATCTAAGCATTGGGATTTTGTAAAAGGCAAGATGGAAGAAGGAGAAACATATCATGAAACTGCACTTAGAGAGACACAGGAGGAAACTGGAATTTTAGATGTAGAATTTCTTAAAGGGTTTAAAGAAGAGATTGAATATTATTTCCGTGCAGATAATCAGGATATTCATAAAAAAGTTATATTTTTTCTAGGAAAGACAGAAACTATAGAGATTATTTTATCACATGAACATCTGGATTTTATCTGGTTAAATTTTGATAATGCATTAGAGAGGATAACATACGAGAATGCGAAAAACATTTTAAAAAAATCTAAAGAGTTTCTAGATAAGGGTATCAGCAAGTAAATCTTTTGCAGTTTGAACTGGATGCTTAGAATTAAGAATTGTTCGTCCTACAATTAAATAATCAGAACCAAGTTTTTTTGCTTTGGATGCACTTCCACCTTGTGTGCCTACACCTGGAGAGAAAATTGATAATTTTCCATGTATTGATTTTTTACAATAGGAGATAATTTTTGGATAAGTAGCACCAACAATTATTCCATCCACATTACCAGTTATTGCCCAATTTAGGAATAATTGATAGAGTTGTTGTTTCTTTAGACGATTTTCAATTTCCAGTTCGTACGATGCTTTTGCTTCGGGTGCACTCATATGACATAATGAGATTACTCCTTTGTTTTTTTTGTGAGATATTTCTACTAGATTTTTTAGACTTTTTTTTCCCATTATTGGATTTACAATCACTGCATCAAATCCCATATTCCATAAATTTTCTGCAGTGATAAGATTTGTATTTCCTATATCATTTAGTTTTATGTCTGCAATACATTGTAGGCCATGATCATGTGCAGTTTTATTAATTTTTGAGATTTGTTTTTTATCTAATCGTAAGAGAAGATGAAAGTTAATTTTTATTCCACAGAGATAATTGTTTAGAAGTTTAATGTTGCGTAGTGTTTTTGACTCAATATTTGATATTTTTGGATCATAATCATTTGCTAAAATGATCGGAGATGCTTTTGCTGATTTTTTTATTCTATCACTGAATTTGGTCATAATCGACCAAAGGATGTGAGTCTTTTAACTTTATTATTTTGATATAAGAATACCCATGATCACCAGTGTGATTAACAAATTCAGGTTCTGAGTTTTTAGAGGTAGTATATTTCAGAAATGGTTTTGTTGGTTCTTCATCCAAACTAACATGACAGAAATATGACGGTCCATCTTCGTTAAAATTTAGAAAAACACCCATAAGCCATTTGTCCTTCTGTTTAAATGCAAATAATGGAAATTGTGCTTCTTCATAACCAAAACTTAGTTTAGCCAAGCTAGAAAGATCTTCTAGCTCAATTGGATTATATTTTTCTTTTGAAGCTTCAATATCAGGTTTTAAAGATGCAGGTAGAGATTTAATTTTGATAATTGGAGAGTAGAGTTTGGAATTATCTAGAGTGGTATCTACTAGTTCAAGTTTTTCCTGACCAGAATTAAATCCATAACACAAATAATGACCAATGTTTTCAATTGGAGTAAAATAGATTACAGGTTTTTCTTTTAGTAGATCCATTTGAACCGATAATACTTTTTTTCCATTATGTTCATGAAGAAAGGATACACGTGGGGAACGCTCTAATGCACAAACCAAACGGGTAAATTCTAAAGGAGAATCTAATTGTACATAATTTGGAAGTGTTGCCATTGATTATTTTTTTATGATTTCTAAATTAAAGCTTACTCAAAAAAATTATGTGCGTAAATCAATTACATCATTCACGCCTGGACCAGTTCCAATGAGTGTTACTGGTACGCCTAACTTTTCTTCAATGTTTTTTATGAATGATGTTGAGTTTGAATCTAATTGATCAATAGATTGTGCGCCTGCACATTCAGGAAATCTTACATCTAATTTTGTAATTGAAATTTGATTTGCGCTACTAAGCATAATTGCACGACTAGCTAAATCAAAATCAAATTCAGCTGCACGCCTAAGTCTTCCAGTTACCGTTCCAAATTCTTCCCAACCTTTTTCAGATGTTTCTTCATGACTAAGTTCACCATCCATAGGTCCAGTACCAACTCTAGTCAAATATGATTTAAAAACAACAATAACATCATCAATTCTTTTTGGACCGACACCTACATCAGCACAAATTCCTGATGCAGTAACATCCTTGGTTGTAACAAATGGATATGTTCCATGCCAAAGTGATAGGTGTGTGCCTTGAGTTCCTTCTATCAGTACATTTTCATTTTTATTTAAAGCAGTGTTAATTTCTAGAGGAACATCAACAAGATATTTTTGTAATGATTCAATTTCTTTAGCCATCTTAAGAGTTCTCATTGCACGTTCAGCATTTGCAGGTCCAGTACCTGAACCAGTACTGCCAATTTTTTCTTTTAGGTGTCCTTTAGAATCTGCATCAAGATGATGTTGTTCAATTATTCCACAGTTATTATCAAGAAAAGACCTTCCATCAGTTCCAAAATCGTTAATCTCTTTAAGAAAAACATCAGGATTCACAACTACTCCAGGACCAATCATTACTCGAGAGTTTTTGTTTAAAAATCCACTTGGAAGCATTCTAACTTTGAAAGTTTTATCACCATCTTTGATAGTATGACCTGCATTTGGGCCAGCACCACCTCTAACAACTATTGTAGGATTGTCTTTTTGTGCCAAATAAGATATGATTTTTCCTTTACCTTCATCTCCAAAAAAACCGCCAATGACTATTGTAGCACCCATAACACATTTTTTCAAATCACGTATTTAAGCTAAAGTGCATTACGGTTAATATCAAGTCTTTAAAGATCTCAATATGTCAGAACCTAATTTTGCAGGAAATATTATTGTAAATCTTGCTAGTTTACCAGATTTCCTTAGAACACCCATTCTTAAAAAAAGAATGACAGAATTTTTTTCAAAAAATCAAGATGATAAATCTGAGATTATAGTTAATGCACTTAATGCAGGTCCAACCATTCCATTTCCTAATTTTTCAAAATTATTCAAAACATGGCTGGAAGTACTTGCAACCATTAATAATGAAAATAGAGAAGATATGTTTTCAAATTATTTTAGACATATTTTGATATCACCAGAGAAGATTATTCTTTTTAATTTAGATGCTATTTTTGAGATATTTTTACAGATCGATAAAGAAAAACAGAAAATTTTGATATCATCCATAAAGATAGTTTTTGATAAATTGGATGAAGAATCAAAAAGAAAGATGATTTTGTTAACGCCTGATTCTGCTAGAATACTTTTTAATTTCTAGGCTGATTTTTCTTCCGGATTTCTATTATCCTCATTTGTAAAATCAACATAATCTCCCTCAGGAGTCATGATGCCTGCAAATATTTTTTCATGTTTTCGAAGGACCTTACGATGATCTGATAGAGATAGATCAAGATGCATTTCATTAATCACCATGACTTTCATCTCTTTCCATTCATCCCAACATTTTGTACAAACAGGGTATTTTTCTGCCTGAGATTCCAGTTCTTGATGTTCAGGAATTTCTTGTTTACATTTTGTACAGATTTTACTCAATAAAATACGGAAATTTTATTTCAATTTATCTCTTATTGATAAAAACAATAATACTCAATGAATGAAATTAGAATATGAAAATCAAATGTCCAAAATGTCAAGAGAATGCAGAATTAGCTCCAGATTTTTCATACGTAAAATGTGAGAAATGTGATTTGGATATGAGTTATGGAGAATATGTAAGATTTGTAGCACATAACGAAGCAAAATATTCAGATATCTTAGGAGATTATACTGGAAGCACTGAAGGAGAAACTGCAGGAACGTTGGATGAATGGGAAGACTGAATGAAATTAATCATTTTATGAATCAATTTTCTACAAGACTTAATTAATTTAGGAATTGGCAGTTAATTAAATGGAATTCTTACTTGAAAATATTTTAAATCTTATAGGATTTATTGTTGGAATAATTATAGGTGGTTTTGCATATGCTGGTTACAAGAATACGGGGAGTCCAGTTTTATTTAGACTAACAATTGCGTTTATAGCAATTGGGATTGGTTTTGGAATAATTTGGGCAGGGTATGTAATAGATGACATATACCTTCAAGAAGGAAAAATCAATAGAGGATTACAGGCGTTAGGTTTAGGAATACAAACAATTGGTTATTTTTTCATTGCATTTTCACATACAATAAAATCATTTTTTCCAAAATCACGATACTTTAGATCAGTTGGAATTTTACCATTGTTTGCATTGTCAGCTATGAACATAGAACATATTATCAGATCCTTTTCATTTATTTTACTTGTGTATGGTGCAATTGAAACATTTGTTTCATTTTTGGAAGGAAAACAAAAAGGAACACTAGCAGTGGGAATTGGACTTGCATTGCTAGCATTTGGGGAATTCATTGCATGGTATTCATTGGTTTTTCCAGAATCAATTCTTTATTCAGTCTCAATTTTGTTGAAGATATCCGGATTGATTTCGTTGTTCATACCAATCTCAAGATTGCCATTAAGAAAAATAAAATTTGATGATTTTGAAGATAATGAAGATGAAAAGTTTGGAAGATAGGCATGTATTTTTTTAAAGTCAAAAAAGTTTACCCTGTTTGTTGATTCAAGAGATTGAATATGATCAAAGTGAGATAAGATGAATATTACATAGATGGGGATATACAGAAAGCAAATAGAGATTGTTGGAGATATTCTATATGCTGCTGAAGAACTCACAATTGATCAGAATGGTGCATCAATTACAAGACTAATTCAGAAAGCAAATATTTCTCATAGCAGAATTTCAAAAATTTTAACAAATTTGGTTTCACAGGGATTATTAGAACAGGTTGATTCTAGGAGAGCGTGTAAGTATAGAATTAGTATGACCGGAAAAGATTTCTTAAAAGAATACAGAACATTTTCTGAATTTACAGATAACTTTGGTTTAACAATTTAGAGAAATCAGATAACATAATTAGTTATGAAAGTAAAATTTCTAATGTGGATATAGTTAGATGTGATGACCAAGGGATTAGTCAAATTGTAGAAGCATATGAAGATGGACGAATTATCGCATTTCCTACAGATACAGTGTATGGTTTAGGTTGTAATCCCTTGAATAAAGACAGTATTTCGAGGATTTATGACATAAAAAAAAGAAGTGGTAAGAAGAGATTTCCAATTTTAGGTTTTTCAAAAAAGGAATTGGAAAAAATTGTAGAGTTTAATTCAAAAGCAGAAAAAATTTCAGAAAAATTTTGGCCAGGACAAGTGACATTATTGTTACCAATTAGAAAAGAGATAACTAAACAAATTGAGAATGATGGAAAATTAGCTGTAAGAGTTCCAAATAATGAATGTGTGTTATCCATCCTAAAACAATGTAAATTGATTATAGGAACAAGTGCAAATATTTCTGGTGAAGAATCAATTTTAGATCCTAAGGAATGTAAAATGAGGTTACCAGAAATTGATATTTTGGTAGATGGGGGAGAAATCAAAAGTTATGGAGAATCAACTATAATCGATTTTGTGGATGATGAGATAAAAATTATCAGGAAAGGTTCTGTTTCAAAAGATGAGATAGAGGAGTCATTGTGAATTTAATCATAACATGTCAAAGAAATCTTGAAGAGTCAACAATTTTGGAGATACAGAATATTTTAGAAAGGTTTGGAGATATAGATGCAATTATTGAAAAAACTGTTTTTTCAGGAATAATTCAGATACAAACTAACCTTGACATCATGAAAATTCTTGATGGTTTTAAAGATATTATCGAAGATGAACCGTGGTTAATCAAATATTGCTCAAGAGTAATTCCAATCCAAGAAGAATGTGAATCAGGATTAGATGAGATAAGAGACAAAGTTATCAGTTTATCTCATGTGATTAAAAAAAATGAGACATATAGAATTACAGTAGAAAAACGACAATCATCATTACATACAAAAGATATTATTTCTGAAATTGCAAATTCATTATCAAATAAAGTATCATTAGAAAATTCAGATTGGGAGATAATTATTCAAGTGTTAAGAAATAGAACAGGAGTTAGTATAATTCCACCAAATTCGATTTTAAGTGTGAATAAACAGAAACGCTTCAAATTAGATTAGTATAGAAGCTTTTTCAACAAGTAGATCTACAAGTGGAGTTTTGGATTCAATTGAATTCATAGTTTGAGTAGATATTTCAAAGTATTTTTTGAGGAAATTAGAATTGTTATTTTTGAAGAGTGTGTTTAAATCACCATATATTGTTTCATGTAATTTTGTTAGATTAGATTTACTTCCAATAGCTATTAAAATAAAATTTTTAGATTTTGATAATCCCACATTTTGTATTGCATCGTTAATTTGAGTAGTATTTGAGAATCTTAGAAGCAGATCAGTTTCAATTTTGTCTGACAGTAGTTGATCGTTTAGTTTATGATTTATAGAAATAGTGATGATTTTTTTTGCGTGGTCTTTATCAAGGATGAATTTTGATGAAATTGCTTGTAGATTCAATTTAGGAAATTTTTTTCTTAATGATAAGAGATATTCTTTATTTGCATTTGATTTATTTATTTCAAATAATCCAACTTGATGATTATTTATCGTGAAAATTGTGTGTGTGTTTGCACCTCCATGAATTATAGGAATTATATTTACAATATCGTCTGATTTTAAATGAGTATTATTTCCATCAAGAGCTGAAGAATCAACCCCATTTACTGCAATCAGTAGATTTTTCCCATCAAAACCAGGAGTGTTTTCTGGTTTTTGTGAAATTAGATAGGTTATGAGTTCAGAAAGGGTACTAACATTTTGTGTGATTGTTAATGAATCAGTTTGGAAAGATTTTCGTGCAGCACCTGTAAAATTAACAGTAATCATAATGAAGGGTTATTTTTGGTAAATTAATTGATTTTGTTATTCAGATTTTGATTCATCAATAATTTCTTCAGCAATGGTTTTTTCGTCTGATACAATAGGTTCTGGTTCTGCTGCTGGTTCTGCTGCTGGTTCTGCTGCTGGTTCTGCTGCTGGTTCTGCTGCTGGTTCTGCTGCTGGTTCTGCTGCTGGTTCTGCTGCTGGTTTAGATCTTGATTGAGTACGTTCTTGTGACTTCTTTTCATTATCAATCAACATTTGTTTTCTTTCTTCAAATTTAGCTTGTCTTTGAAGCATTTTTGTGATATATCCAGCAATCTCATTTTTTAGACCTTTAGAACGAATAATTGAAATTTCATTGAGTGTTTGTTTGTTGGTTGAAAAATCAGTTCCGAAACGTTCAGAATATTCATTCAGAACTTCATTTGAAAGTCGTTTTATTCTATCCACTAGCAGTTTGGTTTTTTGGTTTTTTATATATGTACCATCATATTCCTAAGAATCTCTTCGAATTATCTTCAATTTGTGTAAGTAATTTTTCATATGATGTGTGAAGAATTTTTGAGGCACAGAAAATCACACTTGATACAAACATAATTTCAGTAGTTTTGTATTCAAAACAACGTGAAAATCTCACAGGGCCATCAGTTTCAACTAAGAGTTGAGAAGAATCTGTTTTTGTGAGTAAGACTTGTTTATCATTTGCATATAACAATAAAGGACCAAAAGATACAAAATATTGATTATCCATAGCAGTTCTCAATTGAGCTTTGTTACCATCAAACCAGTGTAGTAAGATTCCAGGAATTTTGTAAGAAGGTAAAATTTCAAAGATATCAGATAGTGTCTTTCTTGAGTGAATTGAGATAGGTTTGTTAAATTTCTCTGCAAAAGATAGTTGTTTTGAGAAGACTTCT
>Ga0208947_1000178_pt1 | contig 34798 bp, 24 predicted proteins | sample AOAMet1_04_M0_20_2_FD_188226 | JGI IMG/M metagenome (GOLD analysis project Ga0208947, IMG submission 188226) | Ammonia-oxidizing marine microbial communities from Monterey Bay, California, USA - CAN11_04_M0_20 (SPAdes) | ecosystem: Environmental > Aquatic > Marine > Intertidal zone | place... | reverse complement strand
GGGGGCCGATGGTCTTGTGTCGTGGTTCCTCGACCAACACTCGGTCACCGACCGTCCGGCCGACATCCCAGAAGGAGCCGCTGGCGGGCCCGCTGGACTCGCCGGCCCGGTCTCCGGAGGTGGCCTTTCCGTGCGGATCGAGGAGTGGGACCGGATCCACTGATCTCTGGCTCAGGGAAACCGTGGCGCCTCAACCACTCCCGTCGCTGGGCCACGTCCAGTGGCTGGGATGGCGTTCATCTACTTCGCACTCGTGGTCGTCGCGACGGCCATGCCACCCGGCCAGAGGGTGCATAACCCATTTGCCCACAGAGTGGGCGAGTTCCCCGGATCGAGCCAGGACCGGCTGAAAGCGTGTCTGGCGTTCCACCGGAATGGGTTGGCGTACTCGTGTCCGGTAGGCCATATAGAGGGCTAGAAGGCCGAGGATGATGGCGAGCGTCCAGAAGTAAGCCGAGGGACCAAACGACTCCATCGTGAAACCAATGATCATCGGCGCCGCCATAGCCCCGAGACTCGATGCCAGTACGAGCGTCGAAGCCGCAGCGACACGCTTCTCCGGTGGTACCCAGTCATTGGCAAGAGCCACGAACTGGCCGTACAGCGGGAACACGAAGGCGCCGAAGACCAGGTTCAAACCGATAAGGGCGAGGTGGGAGGAAGGGGTGAGCGCCCCGGCCACAGCCAAACCGCAAGAGATGCTGCTGACCACGAGAATTACCGCCCGGCGCGGGTAGCGATCGGACAACGAGCCAAGGGGCACCTGGAGCAGCACCGCACCGACCACCGCCGCAGAGGTGAACAAGGTGATCCGGCCGGTCCCCATGCCGGATGCGGTACCGAACACAGCCGCCATCGATGAAGCGGCCGCGGCGCTGAACGAGCAGAAGACAATGCCCACCACAGCTGACGGAATCGTCCGATACAGCTCCCGCAGCGGCATCTTCTCGGTACTCGGCATAGGAGGAGCGGTCGATGCCGACAGCGTCACCGGGACCACTGCAAGTGAGATGAGTACTGACGAGAGTACGAACAACTCGAGACCATCGGCTGACCCCAGGTTCAGCAGCAACTGCCCCCCGGCCGTGCCACCCATCATGACCATCATGTAAACGCCGAGGATGCTGCCACGGGTTTCGTTGGTTGCCCGGTCGTTCAACCAACTCTCAAGAATCACGAACACACCGGCGTTACACAGGCCGCTCACGAAGTACACCAGTGACCAACTGGGCGTAGTCACGAGTACTGCGTTGACAAGGACTGCAGTGGACCCCGTAGAGGCCAAGGCGGCGAAGACGCGTATGTGTCCGACGGACGTCAGGGCGATCGGAATGACCTTGGCCCCCGCGAGGTACCCGGCGAAGTGCACGGCCATGACAACTCCCATGGCACCCGCACCAATACCCTCCGACTCTCCGCGAAGCGGTAGCAGGATGCGCTGCAGCCCGGTACCAACTTGTAGAAGGGCGAACCCCAGAAACAGTGCCCAGACGCCAAGCAGCGACGAGATAGCCGACGTCCGGATCTCCGTGGGGCCGCTCAACGAAGGGTCCTCACACCCTTCCCGACATGGTCGGGTGACGGCACTTCCGCATGGCCCGCAGCGGCGGCTAGGGCGGCCGAGGCCACCGGTTCGACCATCGGGGCCACCATGGGGCCACTTGGCCCCTGGACGACGTGTAGCAGCATGCACTCCTGGGTGGCCACCGGATCGGACTCGTCGTCGGCAAAGAGGTCATGGTGGACGTGGAGCCGCTTGGCGTCAGCGCCGAGGACCAGCGAGTCGGTATAGATCTCCGCTCCTTCCCTGACCTCCCGTAGGTACCGGATGCGGGTCTCCACGGTGTAAAAGGTGCCATTGGTCGTCAGGTAGTCGGATCCGAACCCCAGAGTCGACAGGATGGCATCGGTGGCATGACCGAATGCCACGCCATAGAAGCCCTCGGTCAGGTGGCCGTTGTAGTCGATCCATTCGGGGGGCACAACGGCGCGCCATACCTGAAGGGGTTCGGTTGCTGCCTCCATGGGGAGACCTCCGACGTTGAACTCCGCCCGGCGGCGGCGCGGACGCGCGCAATCTACGGCTCATTGGGGATCGGGAGCAATCACCTCTGGTGGTCATGGGGCACAAGAGGCTCCAGGGGATGCTGTTAGCCCAGAGGGCCCGGCGGAAGGGTCCTCGGATCAAGGGTGGCCAACGCCCCGACGTCAGGTGCTGGCGCCGTACCGAAGACCTCTTCGGCGGCACATAGAAGGGCTACTAGGGCGGCATCGTCATGACGTCGCCCAGCAAACTGGACCCCCACCGGAAGACCACCGTCGGTGAAGCCTGCCGGTAGGGACGCCGATGGTGCGCCAGTCACGGTGATCCTCGAACAGGACCGCATCCAGTGGGTGTAGTGGTCCAGGGGCACACCGTCGATCTCGTCAACCCATTCCAAGCCGACGGGAAAAGGTGGTACCTGGGTGGTCGGGGAAAGGAACGCATCGAACCGACCCTCGACGAAGAACCGATCCCAGTCGGATCGGATACGCCCCTCGGTGGCCACTGCCGCGGCTATCCGGTCTGCATTCAGAGAAAGTCCCAGTCGTATCTCGTAGCGGGCTGTGGCCTTCACCCGCTCGTCGTCGACGAGCGGCGCCATGTGAAAGGTCTGGAAGAGGGCCCGTAGGTCCTCGAAACAGCGATCGGCACCAGTGAGGTCGGGGCAGGCTTCTTCGACCTCCCATCCGGCATCCGCCAGTGCCTCGACGGCCCGAGCAGTGGCCGTCCGGATGTCGGGGTCTACCGGAAGGTCCCCGAGGTCGGGAGAGAACGCCACCCGAGGAGCAGTTGTGAGGGGCTCTATCGACACTTCGGAAGCGCTCATCACCCCTAGAAGGAGTGCTATGTCCGCCACCGTCCGGCCCATTGGGCCGGTGATCGGTTGGTCGGTTCGGGGGTCGGGATTCACGTCGTGGGGAATGGATCCCGTGGTCGGACGGAAACCAACCACCGCGTTGAAGGCCGCGGGATTCCGTAGCGAGCCACCCAGGTCAGAACCGTCGGCGATGGAGAGCGAGCCACAGGCAAGCCCCACGGCAGCACCACCACTGGATCCACCTGCGCTGCGTGTTGGGTCCCATGGGTTACGGGTCAGCCCCAGGACCGGATTGAAGGTATGGGAACCCTTCCCAAACTCGGGTGTGTTGGTCTTGCCCACGGGCACTACGCCACACCGGCGGAGATGGGCGATCAGGGGTGCGTCTTCGGACGGTACGCGGTCCTCGAAGACCAACGATCCCCGGGTGGTCCGGACGCCGGCGGTATCAACGAGATCCTTGAAGGCGGTGACAAGGCCACGCAGAGGTTCACCCTCAAGCAGGGTCGGGTCGTTGTCGAGCCGACTGGCCAGGCGCTCTGCTGTATCCCAGTGGACAGTTGGTATGGCGTTGACCACCGGCTCGGTCATCTCGGCCCGGGTCCGGCAGTCGGCCAAGAGTTCCCGGCACGACGCCTTACCGGTGTCCAGTAGCACCTTCTGCTCGGTGGCGGTCAACGCGGCGAGATCCATCGTCGGCGAACCCTAGGGGACGTCGCTGATGAACTTCCTGCCGGTCTCGGACCGGAAATCCGGTCAGTGGCCGTGCAGCTCCCAACCGCGGGGGACCGACAGCCCGAACTCGGTGCAGGCGTCGGCCACGGCGATAAACAAGAACTTCCCAAACGACCGCTCGCAGCTGATCAGAAACGATGTCTGGCCACCCTGGTCGTCGCGCACCCAGTCGCAGCCCACGGCGCCCAAAGAGCCGCTGAACACGGCGCCGTTGGGCGTGAGCTCGCCGGACAGGTCGAGGTTGCAGATCTTGGACAACGACGCTGTGGCATTCACCCCACTGATCCTCAACATCGCCCGACCGTGGGTGATGTCGATGACCGTGACGAAGCCTTCGGCCGGTACCGATGCCGTGATTGCACCGGCCCGGCCCGGGGCCCCGTAGATGGTCCACTCGTCGGGTCGGGTGCCGCAGACCAGGTCGCCGTCGGCGTTCCGGTTACTGCTCCCGTAGGACACGCCCAAGGTCGCCGCGGCAGCCGTGGTGGTGCCGGCTCGAACCTGAACCTTGGTGGTGGCGTAGGCGTCGGCCAGGGTCACACCCCCGTCAGGGGAGGTGAGCGGACCGACGTCCACTGGACTATGCATCATGGTCTCAGACACGCTGGCGTGCTCCTTCGTGATCGAAGTGGGCGTGGTGCTCCTGCACCAACGCCTTGATGCGCCGACCGTCGGCCAGCAGCACCGTGATTTCGGTCCCGGCGGCCGACAGCGACGGATCGACCTGCCCGAGGCAGATCGATCGACCCAGCGTCGGCGACATCCGACTCGAGGTGATCCGACCAAGGATCGTGTTCTCGTTGCCGTCCACGATCTGGGCAGCCTCCTCTGGAACGATCGAGCCGTCCACAGTCTGGATGCCGACCAGGATCGGGAGGTCGTCCCGCTCGTAGGCGTGCTTCAACTCGGGCAGTCCCAGCGTGTCGGGCTTGTCGAGCTTCACCAGACCACCGAGGCCTGCCGTCGGGGCCTTGGATAGCCCGTCGGTATCCTGGCCCACGATGTAGTGGCCCTTTTCGAGGCGAAGAATCCGTTGGGCCTCGACGCCAAACGGCGCGCAACCCAAGTCGGCTCCGGTCTCCAGCAGGGTCTCCCACACGTGGAGGGCGTGCCCGGAGGGTACGTGAACCTCATACGACAGCTCCCCGGTGAAGCCAATCCGCCAAATGATGCAGTTAGACACGCCGGCCACCGTGCCCTGCCGCACACTGAAGTACGGGAATGCATCGGCGCTCAGGTCGACCCCCTTAGTCAGGCGTTCAAGCAGTGTCCTGCTGTTTGGGCCAGCCACGTTGATGCTGGTCAGGCCGCCGGTGACAGCCGTGACGTGTACCTCCCACTCCGGATGGGCGGTCTGCAGCCAGTCCTCGAGCATCTCCCATACCGCTCCGGCCCCCGACGACGTCGTCGTCATGAGCCAATGGTCCTCACCAAGGCGGCCGGTCACACCGTCGTCGGAGACGACACCGTCCTCGGCCACCATGGCGCCGTAGCGCACCCGACCAACGTCGAGCTTCTGCCACTTGTTGACGTACACCAGCTCGAGGAGCTTGGGTACGTCGGCGCCACGGAGGTCGAGCTTGCCCAATGGGGTCACGTCAATGAGGCCGACGTTGGCACGCACATTGGCGGCTTCGGCCATGGCATCGCCGTACTGGTCGGGACGAACCCATTGCCCAGCAAGGAGCGGCGTCGACCCGTGGGCCTCGTGCCAGTCCTGCAGGGCCGAGCGACGTACCGGCTCGAGGATCCGCCCGGCGAGGGCGCCCAACGAGATCGGCGAGTACGGCGGGCGCCACACGGTGGTCCCGATGTCGGCCATGTCGACACCGTTTGCCTCAGCCAGCACAGAAGCGGCGTTAACCGTCTCGAGCTTGCCCTGGGACGGACCCATGGTCACGGTGGTGTACCGCTTCATGAGCTCGATGGAGTCGAAACCCTCCTTGGAGGCCTGGACGAGGTCCTTGGACGAAACATCCTCGGAGAAGTCGACCATGCCGTGGGTACTGCTCTTGTAGCACTCCGGATGCGGGTCGCGAGCAAGAGGTGTGCGGCCGTCGGCCATCTCTTCTGGCTTAGCCCAAGTAGGAGTACCGGCACGCGCCGTCTGGCAAATCCGGTCGTGCCGGCGACGAAGCGACCGGTTGGCCGCCAGCTCGCCGGTGGCCCGACCATGGGCCTCCAACTCGACGGTCGACCCGTCGCCGGCGATGCCCCCTGTAGCCAGAATGTTGCTGGGTAGGACGCCAGACGAGAAGTACCGAGCGGCCGTGGCGTCATACACCGGGCGATCACCGCCCATGTTGAGCAACGACGTCGGTGCGGTCCAGCCGGTAGCCGTAATGACAGTGTCGGCACTCAACGACCGACCGTCACTCACCGCCACCTTGGAAACACGCCCCTTGCCCTCGACGGACACGATGGTCTCGCCCCTACGGGCGTCCAGCACGGCAATGATCTCGACGCCAGCGCGCTCCAGGTCTGCAACGGCAGCGTCACCCTCCTCGTTGGCAGTCAACACGACGGCCCGATTGCCCGGCTTCACACCAAACAGGTTGATGAGGCGTCGTACGGCACCCGCCAGGAGAACACCGGGGGTGTCATTGCCGGCGAAAACGAAGGGACGCTCGATCAGGCCGGCAGCCACCACCAACACACCAGCGCGCGCCTTGAGAAGGCGCTCGGGGGCAATGGAGTGACTCCGCTGATTCACGGCGATCCAGTTGTGGTCGTACCGTCCGGTGACCGTCGAGTCGACAAGCACCTCGATGTTCGCATGCGCCTCACAAGCGGCAGCTAGGTCGGCAGCCGTTGATCGCTGGGCGTCGTCCCCCCAGCGGAGGTGGCCACCTAGTTCGGAGTAGTGCTCGACGAGCAGGACCGAGGCGCCGGCATCGGCCGCAGCCAGCGCTGCACCCATGCCGGCCGGTCCGCCGCCGGCAACCAGAACGTCTGGGTGGACGTACCGTTTGTCGTAGGCGCCGTGTGTGCTGGTCCTCCAGTGGATCTCGCCACCTGGGGCGAACTTCCGCAGAATCTTCTGGTACAGCGGCCACAGGAACTGCGGACGCATGAAGGTCTTGTAGTAGAAGCCCGATGACAGGAAGCGCCCCACCAACTGGTTAGACGCCGCGAGGTCGAACCTCAGGCTCGGCCACACGTTTTGGGTCGAGACCTCCATCCCGGCCTCCAGCTTGCGGCTGCCAGCCCGAACGTTGGGCTCGTCACCAACTTGCAGGAACAGGTTCGGGTCCCAATGGTCGGCCGTCATGATGCCGCGCCTGCGGTGGTACTTCATGGAGCGACCGAACACGTCGACACCGTTGGCGGCGATAGCCGAGGCAATGGTGTCGCCCTCAAAGCCAGTCATCTGCTTGCCGTTCCAGGTGAACGAAAGGCAGGTGGACCGGTCGATCACCTCTCCGGGCTGTACGGGAAGTCGGTTCGTCATGACGCCTCCTGACCACGGATTTCATTGGTGGCCGTGTTGCGTTCGATTGTGAAATACCGGCGACAACCGCCCCGGCAGTACCAGGTCTCTGTGACCCAGCCGGCCGGATTGGGCCGCATGTACAGGTATTCGCGCCACTCGCTCAACGAGCATGCGCCGGGATCGGGACGGGAGATGACCTCTCCAGCCGGTCGAAGGTCGCCGGAGTTCCGGGGGCCACAGTTAGGGCAGGGAACAATGATCATCAGTGACCCACCGCCGCGGCGCCCTTTTCGCCAACGAGGTCGCCCTCGGTGAAGCGTTCGATGCCGAAGGCTGCGATCAGGTCCGCATTGCGACCGGTGGCGATCGTCTCAGCCAGAGTTTCGCCAGCCACCGGGCCGGCCTTGAATCCGTAGGTACCCCAGCCGACGTCAACCAGATAGCCCTCGACGGGCGTGTTGCCCATCACGGGGGAGTAGTCCGGGGTCATGTCACACAACCCCGACCACTGGCGCAGCAGGCGCATCTTGGAGATGCCCGGCATGAGCTCCAGCACGTGTCCAGCCAGTTCCTCGGTGAATTCAAGAGTGCCATTGACCCGGTAGGTGCCCACCGGGTCGACCGACGCACCGAACACGAGCTCACCGCGGTCGGTCTGGCTGACGTAGACGTGCAGAGAACCCGATACCACCACGGTTGGCAGGAACACCTTGCACGGCTCGGTGACCGCCGCCTGCAAGGGGTGGGTGGTGATGGGCAGGGGCACGCCGGCCATGTTGGAGATCAATGTCGCCCAACCGGCCGTGCAGTTCACGACAACGGGGGCACTGATATCGCCACGGCTGGTCTTGACGCCAGTGACCTTTCCGCCGGCACCCTTCCCGCCGGGGCCTGAACCACCCTCGACCATTATGTCGAGGACCTCGGTCTCTTGGAGGATGTGGACGTCGTGCACATCGGCTCCGCGGGCGTAGCCCCAAACCACAGCGTCATGCCGGACGATGCCTCCCGGGGGGTGATGCAGCGCGCCCAGGATCGGATACCGGGTGTCCGACGAGATGTCGAGGCTGGGGGCCTGCTTCTTGACCTCCTGCGGGTCAATGACGCTGGAATCGATGCCCTGCAGCTTGTTGACCTCCGCCCGCCAGTGCATGGTCCGAAGCGCGGAGTCGGTGTGGGCCAGTGTGAGGTGGCCCCGCCTGGAGAACATGACGTTCAAGTTCAGGTCGGTAGCCATGGTGTTGTAAAGGGTGAGTGACCGGTCATAGAAGGCCACGCCCTCCGGCGTCAGGTAGTTGGAGCGCACGATGGCCGTATTGCGACCTGAGCCGCCACCACCGATATAGCCCTTGTCGACCACGGCGACGTTGGTGATGCCGTGGTTCTCGGCCAGGTAATAGGCGGTAGCCAAGCCGTGCAGGCCGCCACCGACGATGACCACGTCGTATGACGATCGCATCTCTGGTCGGCGCCACATTCTCGGCCAGTCGCCCCCGGTCAGGCCGTGCTTGACCAGCGAGGCCGCCGAGTACTTCGGGGCTCGTTTCCCCATGTGCTGTCTTCCCTTCTTCCTAGAGTTCGACCCTGTGCCACGGAAGCGGGTTGACCCCGGTTCCATAGAGCGGTTGATCGTCGGATTCGTCGCCGACGGGAATCCGAGTGGATCCCGTGAACCGATCAGCGAGCATGTTGTGGAACCGGTGGAGTGGCTCCTCGAAACGTGGGGAGAGGCGGCCCGGTGTGTAGCCGCCAGCGGTCAGGCCCTTCTGCCCACGTTGGACGATGTCGATGTCCTCACCGTTGACGTCCAGCCAGAAATCCCGGGTGGTGGCGAAGTCCTCGTCCGCGACGTGGGGGTTGGACGGCGGTAGCAACCAGGTGCAGACCTCACGGGTCATACCGGGTGCGATGGGTTCAAGGCGCATCACGAAGACGTGGTTGGGAAGGATGCTCAGTAGCACGTTCGGGAACAGAGCTATGAACCGTCCACTGGCCATATTGGAGTGGTCGAGTCCCTCGGCGGGGGGCATGGTCGACCAGTCACCCCGTTCGTCGTTGGACAGCGGGGTGGTGGTCTGACCGCAGTACATACCGGCGCCCTGGTAGCGGTAGTGATCTTGGACACGGGAGACCTTGGCCAGCTCCGGATGAACCCAGCGAAGGTGGTAGTACTCCTGGAAGTTCTCGCTGATGAGCTTCCAGTTGGACTCGATCTCTATGTTCTGGGTCAAGTGGCTGCGCCAGTCGGCCAGCCGGTAGCCGTCTAGCCGATTGCCGAGGTCGCCGAACCATTCGTGTACCGGCGGGGTTTCGTCGGACAGGCAGGCCACCAGAAGGCACTGCCAGGTATCGACCCGCACCGGGTGAAGCCCGTAGTCGGAAGGATCAAACCCGTCCACGCCGGCATCGGCGAACTGCGGGGTGGCCATGAGGACACCGTCACGGTCGTAACCCCAACGGTGGTACGGGCATCGGATCGTGCTGCCCAATGTGCAGTCGTCCTCGAGTAACTGGGTGCCGCGGTGACGGCACGCGTTCATGAAGCCACGGAGATGACCGTTCGCGTTGCGCGTGAGGATCACCGAGCGACCAGCCACCGTTCGCACGATGGCGCTGCCCGGCGCATCGAGCTCGTCGTGGAGGCCGACACAGACCCACGAGGTGGCGAAGACCTGCTCCTGCTCGTCGGCGTAGAAGGACTCGTCGACGTAACAGTCGGCCGGGAGCGCGTGGGCCTCGTGGACGGGACGTCGGGTCCCGACCCAGGCTTCCTCGGTGGTCCATCGGGACTCCGGGACGAAATGCAGCTTTTCGGTGGAAGTAGTCATGCGGCAGAGGTGGTCGCATTCGTGATCATCAGGACACGGCGACAACGGCGAGACGGTACGCCCGGTTTCACTCTGTGTAAAGTATGAGTAATCTCATGGGATCATGAATCAAATCGCTACCCATCGGCAGGGCGCGAGCGGCGCAGCATCAAGGACAGGTGACCTTCCGTCCATCCAGGGTTTGAACACGTTCGCCATCGTGGCCCGCCATGACAGCTTTTCCAGCGCGGCAGATGAACTGGAGATCGGCCAGTCGGCGATTAGTCACGCCATCCGCCAACTGGAACGGTGGTTCGGCTGCGCCCTGTTCGATCGGGATCACCGGGGGATACGCCTCACCGCTGAGGGCCGGATCCTGGCCGATGGTGTGGGTGCCGGTCTGGCCCGTGTCCACCAGGCGGTCCGAGACGTCCAACACCTCCACGACCACCTCACCGAGGTCGTGACCATCTCGGTATCCACGGCCACGGCCAGCAACTGGCTGATTCCCCGTCTGGCCCGGTTCAAGGCCGATCACCCCGAGATCGACGTTCGATGTGTGACCACGGACTCGGATCGCAATTTCGACACCGGCTCGGTCGACCTGTTCATTCCGGTTGGTCGGGCCCGCTGGCCGGGCTGCCAGAGATGGGCTCTGACCGACGAGACCGTCTATCCCGTGTGCAGCCCGGAATACGCCGCATCGGTCGGACCGATGCCGTGGACGTCCGACCAGTTGATGGGGGCAGACCTCCTGGCGCTCCAGGAACGGCACCGATCGCGTATGCGATGGTCCGAGTGGTTCGCCGCCGTCGGATCCGGTGTGCTGGGCGGGGCCGGTCAGGGGATCACCAATGACTACTCGGTGCTGCTCCACGCCGCCATGGAGGGACAGGGGGTTGCCCTCGGATGGCACCACCTGGTGTCCGACCTAGTCGCACAGGACCGCCTCGTGCGACCGATGGCTGAGGCGGTCACCACTGACGAGCCGCTCTGGCTGAACGCTCCGCCGGGCCGCTCGCTCGACTCCGCTACCGAGCTGCTGCGCGACTGGCTACTCGACCATGCCTGAGGGAATGCCTGTTGGAGGGCCGACCTAGGGTGCGGCCATGAATGAAACACCCATATCCGGCCTGCATGTCATCGACCATCCGCTGGTGGCCCACAAGCTCACCCAGATGCGACGGGTCGAGACACCCAGTGGTCAGTTCCGGTCGCTCCTGACCGAGATCAGCTTGCTCCTGGCGTACGAGGTGACGCGCGATCTCGAGTTGCGGGACGTCCGGATCACCACGCCGATGACCGAGAGCGACCAGCCGGAACTGGTCGAGGATCCGGTGGTGGTGTCAATCCTCCGGGCCGGCAACGGGCTGCTCGACGGCGTGCTACAGGTAATCCCTTCGGCCCGGGTGGGCCACGTCGGCCTTTACCGGGACCACGAAACCCTCGAGGCTGTCGAGTACTACTGCAAGTTCCCTCCTCTAAAGGGCCGAACGATCATCGTGGTGGATCCCATGCTGGCCACCGGCAACTCTGCCGCCGCTGCTCTCGACCGGGTAAAGCTCGACGGGCCGGCGTCGATTCGGTTTCTGTGCCTGCTGGCAGCTCCGGAGGGCATCGAGGCGCTTCAGGCCGCCCATCCGGACGTGGCCATCTGGACGGCATCGGTCGACGAATGCCTGAACGAGGTTGGCTACATCGTTCCCGGGCTTGGAGACGCCGGTGACCGGATCTTCGGGACGACCTGATTCAGGGCTTGTTTCGGTGAGGCGGATTCACGGTGGCGGCCGGCGGGGCGTACCAGTCCTGGCCCTGATGGTCCTTGGGCTGCTGGCCACCCTGACCACGGGACCGGCGCGAGCGGCCACGGCTGGTGTCGTAGATGTCGTCGGAGTGGAGGCCGCCGGGCTAGATGCCGGTGAGGCTGCTGGCCACCTGATCGGCCGAGATCCCGGCGTCGTCTACCTGACCTTCGACGATGGTCCCGATCAACTCTTCACCCCGATCCTGCTGGACCTGCTGGATCGACACGGCGCCCGCGCCACCTTCTTCTTCCTGGGTCGGAACCTGGCGGCCCGTTGGGGGAGTGACGAGGTACAGGACCTACTGAACCGGGGCCATGCGGTCGGCAATCACTCCACCCACCATCGGAAGTTGACTGAACAGCCACCATGGAGCGTGGCCGCTGACCTCGAGGAAGCGTCGCTTCTGTTGGCCAACCGGACCGGATTCCGACCCTCGTGCTGGCGTGCGCCCTATGGCGACCTTGACGAAATGGTCCACTCGGTGGCCGGTTCGCTGGACATGACCCATGTCGGATGGACCGCCGATCCCCAAGAGTGGCTCAACCCCTGGGTGCCGGTAGTTATCGACTACCTGACTGGTAAGCGACGCGACGGTGCAGTGGTGTTACTTCACGACCGGAAGTGGTTGTCGCTTCACATTGTGGACGACCTGCTTCCGGTATTCCACGACGACGGATGGAGATTCGACGCCTTGCCGGCTTGCCGTGCTCCGGGAGAGCGTGAAGCTCGGATGGCGACCCGGGGGACCGATTCCACGCCGGTGGGTCGGGTGGACCGGGTAGCGACCGTCGGTGGCGGTCTGAAGGTCACGGGTTGGGCTTACGACGCCGACGCTCCGGGCGGGGGTCTGGACATCCGGGTGAGTCTGGGCGACCCCGAGCTGGAGCCACCGGTCTGGACGGCGTCCCAGACAGGATCAGACCATGGCTTCGTCGTGCACCTGGCCGAGGTTGCCGACGCCCCGATCTGCGTGTGGGCGGTTGACGCTGGACGACGACAGGACGCTGTCCTTGGGTGCCATCGCCACGAGATCGCTCCCGAGGGGTGATCGCACCCGTACCCTCCGTTGGGTGACACGGCAGTTTCCCGACGGACCACCCGTCGACGAGGCAGGAGCGCTCCTGGCCGTCCAGCACCGGGTGGCCCGCGCCATGAGCCTGGTGACCCGACTCGAGATCGGGCCTCCACCCGAGATCACGCCTGGCCCGGTCATCCACGCGGCTAACCACAGGAGTCTGGCCGACCTCCTCCTAGCGGCGAACACATTCAGCCGTTGGGGATGGCCCATCCGCCCTCTGGTGGCTGGCTCCTACTTTCAACGACCGGGCATTGGTTGGCTGCTCGAGAGGCTGCGTTGTATTCCGGTCGATGGTACGGAGGCGCTGGACCTGGCCACCGAGGCACTGTCCGAGGGGTGGTCGGTGGCGATCATGCCGGAGGGCCGGATTGTGCCCGAAGCGGAATGGGCCCCCACCGGAGTGGGACGTGCCCGTTCGGGAATCGGACGTCTGGCCATTGACACCGGTCTCCCGGTGGTGGCTATCGGCGCCAGTGGGACTGAACGCTTCTGGCCCCGCGGCCGGTCCATGCCACAGATCAGGCCGGGCCGGCGATTTCCTTTGGCCGTGAGTTGTGAGGTGGTGGGCGTGATCGCCGACGATGCGGCCCGGGATGCAACTGATCTGATCATGGAGGCCATCGCCCGTCAGGTGGTCGAGTCGGACCGAAAGACCGGTCGCATTACCTGAGGGTTGGCGGATCATCTGTGGCTGTGGTCGTCTCGCAGCAACAGGTTGTGGGCAAGGTCGTGGTGGACGTGATCGTCGAGCCCTCGTTTGCCATGGGCCTCGGGGATGAGGGCCGTTTCCGGTGGGCCGTCGGTGATTAGGCGTTCGTCTAGAGCCAACTTTTGGAATGTCACTCTGGGCTCCTATTGTCCGTTCGTGACATCTCCAGCCGTGCCCCCAGCCGACGTAGAGGTGCTGGCTACTTACGACTCCTCAGTGGATCTCGAGGGGAAGCGGAAGTGGACGCCGGACAAGCGGATGCAACTCGGCCCTGTGGGCCACATCGCCGACGAACGCGAGAGCCTGCTCGATCGCTCCTGGGAGCACTTCGACGCCGACCTCCTGGCTCCGACGGTGGGCGCTGTGCTCCACGGCATTGACCTGTCCGTCGACCTACCGACCGAGGCCATCGACGAGGTCCAGATGGCATTGGACATCTACAAGGTCATCTTCTTCCGTGAACAACACCTGACCAAGAATGAGCACCTGGTGTTCGCTCGCCGGTTCGGCGAGTTGGAGGTCCACCCGTTCCTTCCATCCGACGACCTCCAACCGGAGCTGGTCCGTTTCGACAAGGGCCCAAGCGTCGGCGGCTACGAGAACAACTGGCACCACGACGTGACCTGGAGAGAAAGTCCCTCGAGGTCGACCGTCCTCCGTTGTGTCGAGGCGCCATCGATTGGCGGCGACACGCTGTTCGCCGACATGTGCGCGGTGCACGACGGGCTCCCCGACGACCTCCGTACCGAGATCGATGGTCTCTCGGCCATCCATTCTTTCGAGCGGTCGTTCGGCTCGCAGGTGCCCGATGAACGCAAGGACGAGTTTCGTGCCCTGTACCCGGAAGTCGAACACCCGGTGGTCTGCACTCATGGTCGCACCGGTCGTCGATTTCTCTACGTGAACCGTGTCTTCGTGGATCGGTTCGTCGAACGCAGCCATGAGGAAAGCATCGACCTGTTGGACCGTCTCTGTCGGCAGACCGACTACCCCGAATACCAGTGCCGTTTCCGCTGGGAACCCGGGTCGATCGCCTTCTGGGACAACCGTGCCGTCCAGCACTACGCCAGCAGCGACTACTGGCCCGACGTGCGGGTCATGGAGCGGGCCAGCATCATGGGAGACCGACCCGTCGCCTGAGCCCCGACATCAGGGGTCGGTTTACGGACCCCGATCACCAGAGACCGGAAGCCATGCCTCCGGCCAACGTGGCCCCCAGTTCGGTGGCTGCGTCCAGGTCGGCATCGGTGACGTCTCCCGTCACCACGAGTGGCGGTATGACTGCCCGCCAGTCCAGACCAGTGGCCAGCGGCACCACGGCGTCCACCGCAGCGGATCCACCTCCACCCGCCTTGACGAGGAGCCCGTAGGGCCGAGCTTTCGTGTGTTCCAGGCACGGGTAGTAGGTCCGGTCGAAGAAGTCCTTCAAGGCTCCGGACATGTACCCGAAGTTCTCAGGTGTCGCCAGCAGGTAGCCGTCGGCGGCCAGCACGTCGTCCACATCAGCATCGAGCGCCCCACGGACAACCACCTCGATGGCCGTACCGGTGGTTCCAGCGATCGCGGGTTGCTGAGCACCAGTAACCGCAGCCTCTACCAGCGCCCGGGTGCCGCCGGAAGCCGAATGCAGGACCACCAGTAGGCGGAGCGTGTTGCCGCTTGTCACCGGAAAACGGTCTTCATCGAGAGTGGGCTCAGAAGTGGTGGGGGAAGTCGCTGAAGTCCTGGGGGCGTTTCTCCAAGAAGGCGTCTCTGCCTTCCTCGGCCTCGTCGGTGCCGTAGGCCAATCGGGTGGCCTCGCCGGCGAACACCTGCTGGCCGACCAGTCCGTCATCGATCAGATTGAAGGAGAACTTGAGCATCCGCTGAGCCATTGGGCTCTTCGCGTTGATGGCGGCCGCCCACTCGAGGGCCACCTCCTCGAGACATTCGTGGTCGACGACCTCGTTGACGGCACCCATCGCGTGCATCTGGTCAGCGTCGTACTCTCGCCCGAGAAAGAAGATCTCCCGGGCGAACTTCTGGCCCACCTGGCGGGCCAGGTAGGCGGACCCGAAGCCGCCGTCAAAACTGGCGACGTCGGCGTCGGTCTGTTTGAACCTGGCGTACTGGCGGCTGGCAAGGGTTAGGTCAGCCACCACGTGAAGGCTGTGGCCGCCGCCGGCCGCCCAGCCGGGCACCACGGCGATGACAACCTTTGGCATGAACCGAATGAGTCGCTGCACCTCGAGGATGTGGAGGCGACCGGTGCGGGCCGGATCCACCGACTCGGCGGTGTCGCCGGCGGCGTAGCGGTAGCCGTCCTTCCCGCGGATCCGTTGGTCACCGCCCGAGCAGAAGGCCCAACCACCGTCCCTGCTCGACGGACCGTTACCGGTCAACAGGACGGTGCCCACGTCGGAGCTCATTCGGGCATGGTCCAGGACCCTGAACAACTCGTCGACTGTGTGGGGCCGGAAGGCGTTTCGCACCTCTGGCCGATCAAAGGCAACCCGCACCGTGGCCTGGTCCACGGCCCGGTGGTAGGTCAGGTCGGTCAGGTCGAAGCCCGGCACTACTTCCCATCGATTGGGGTCGAAGATCGCTGAAATCGTGGGGTCCGAATCGTTCGTCGCCATGGGTCGGGAGCATAGGACCGGATCTTGATGAGGCTGGAACCCTTCCCTACGATCGCCCGTGAATCTTCGGAGTTGCTCCTGGGACAGCACCAGGTTGGGGTCTCTAGGGAACCCTAGGAACGGGCAGGCATCCCTCGAGGGACCGAGGTGTGCCCGGCGACAGGCCCAGGGTTTCGCTCTGGCCCATGGCCTGTAAGTCGTCATAGGTGACGGACATCATCTTCGACACCGCTGCACTGACCCAGAGGTCGTCATGCGGTGTCGCCGCCGAGGTTGATGGCCGATCATCGAAGCCGGTGACCACTGCCATGCCCGTCGGCTCCACGTCCAGCGTGGTGATGGTCAGGTCCGGCCGATGTTCCCGTAGGAGCACCAACGCCTTCCATACGTCACCGCTCCACACGGCGGTCGTCCGGTTGCGGGTCGACGTGGCGGCGTCGATCGGCAGGACGTCATGGACCAGGACCACCGTTCCCGGATGGGCATAAGGCTCGATGGCCAGCACGTCAGCCATCGCCACCTCAAAGTGATGGAGTCCGTCAACGAACGCCAGGTCTACCGGGCCGCCCAGGAGAACTGAGACGTCGTGAGACTTGAAGAACCCTGCAGAGGTGTCGGCAACCACCGTCCAGTCGGGATGGTCGAGGGTCGTTATCCGAGGTTCGGGATCAACTCCCAGGATCTTGGTCTGGGGCCGAACGAGGCCAAGCGAATGTCCCTGGTGGACGCCGATCTCCAGGTAGCGGGCCGGTCGTAACCGCCTGTGGACGTCGGCCAGCAGGTGGAAGTACGTCAGGTACGGGACGTCTCTGGATGAACCTTCGGGTGGTCCAGCGATCGGATCGTTGTTCATCGGGTTCGTTGCCACCAGATGCCCGTCCAGTCCACGGGGATCACCTCGTCGGATATTTCGTATTTGATTCGGTAGTCCTCAACGGCTCGTCGGCACGGTTCGAAGGCTCCGTAATCGTCCACTATCAAGATCCCACCCACCGAGAGCTTTGGATACAGGTTCTCAAGGGCCTCCCACGTGGACTGGTAGAGGTCGCCGTCTAGCCGCAGCAAGGCCAGTCGCCCGATGGGTGCCGTGGGCAGCGTGTCGGCAAACCAGCCCTCCAGGAAGCGGACTTGACTATCCAAGAGCCCGTAGCGGGCGAACGATGCCTCCACCTCGGCTCGCGAGACGGCCAGCGTCTCCACCCCGGAGAGGTCCACACCCTTGTCAGCCGGCCAAGCTTCAGCATCGGGTGGGGGCAGCCCTCGGAACGAGTCGGCCACCCACACGGAGCGGTCATCGTCTCCCCACGCGGCTAGGGCACCTCGCATGAGAACCGTGGCGCCACCACGCCACACGCCGGTCTCCATCAGGTCGCCGGGCACATCGTTATCGAGCACCATGGTCAGGCAGTCCACAAGGTTGTCGAGTCGACGTCTACCGATCATTGTTTCTGCCGAGGCTGGCCAGTCGCGGCCCTCGGCGCGGACTGCTGCGTCGACGTCGGTTTCCATCTCCGGGAACAAGTCCCGACACAGGCAGCCGGCCATCAAGTCCAGATAGCGGTGACGAAGAGAGGACGACTCGTCGGTCATGATCGACCATAGGCAGCCCTGGCCAGCGACCCGCATCTGTCGGCACCGGTTGTCGGGTCGTCGGACTCAGTCAAGGGCTTCAAGGGCTCCTGATTCGATCAGGGCGTCGACGAGCCCCGGATCCATTCCGAGGTCCCCGGTACAGAACCGGCGACTGTGTTCTCCGATGAACGGCGCCTGGGAGATTGCGGGGGGTCCCATGCCCGACCCCGTGAAGCATGGGCCGGCTAGAACAATGGGCCCCAGCCCCTGCTGGTCGACGCTGGTCAAGAAGCCGCGTTCGGCAAGATGCGGGTCCTCGAGCTGGTCGATGCAGAACATCACCCGGCCGGCCGGCACGCCCTCGGCTTGACAACGATTCTGGACCTCGGCCCGGTCTAGGCCAGCCGTCCATTCGGCTAGGAGCTTCTCGACCCGTGCCCGGTCGGCCATTCGTCCCTTGGTGGTGGCTAGCGAAGGGTTCCGAGCCCACTCCGGGTCACCCATGGCCCGACGAAGACCTGCCCAGTCCTCGTCCTCGCGGACACACACCACGGCCCACTGCTGCTCCCCGGCACACGGGAAGGCTCCCCATGGTGCCCCGGCTGGAGACGAGTTTCCCCGGGGCCGCACGCTGCCTGGATCGAGCGCTTCGGCCAGGAACTCGTCGGCCAAGGTGGCCATGAGCGCCTCGACCTGCGCAACCTCGACGTGTGAGCCGGTGGCGCCTCGATCGCGACCAATGACCGCCGCCAACGCGCCAAGTGCCCCGAGCCGACCGGCCAGATGATCTGGGTGGATGGCGTTGCTGCCTGGCGGTCCCGCTCCGTCGTCGAATGCCCACAACCAGCTCAGGCCGCCGGTCGTTTGGATGGTGGGACCGTAGCCAGACCAGTCGGCCTGAGGCCCCCGCGACCCCATCAACTGGCTGGACATCAGAACAGTGTCGGGATTCATCCGGTGGACGTCGTGCCAACCGATCCCCAGGTCCGCCATCGTGCCCGTCGAATTGTTCTCCACGAGGACATCGGCCCACGCCACCAGATGTTCGATGACCTGGCGGGAGTCCGGATGCTTCAGGTCGAGACCCAGGCATCGTTTGGTCCGATTCGACGAGGCGAACGGGCTACTCATCTCGCTACCCATGATGATGCGAATGAAGTCGGGGTAGGCGTGGCTTTCGACCTTGACCACGTCAGCACCGTATTCGGCAAGCATGCGACCGCATTCCACCCCGACACCGCCGTGTCCTAGGTCGGCCACTCGCAGGCCCCGAAGCGGCAGATCTGATGCTTGCCCAAGTGATGAGGACATGGTGAAGCGGGGGCCATCGAAGGTCGTCTCATGTTCGCCGATTTCGGGGGCCCGCTGTCGATGTCCGATCCGTACCCCGTCGATCTCCATGGGTCCGGCGAATACCGGTGCTTCCAACCCGGGGGCGACCTCGGCGGCGGTGAAGGTGCCCCGGGCGGCAAAGTGTTCGTCAGCTAGGAGGTCGGCCGGCGAGAGCAGGGGAGTGGCCACCACCCCTCGACGTTGGGCCTCGCGGCATCCTTCGATCATTGGTAGGCCGGCCCAGTGTTCCGTGTACAACTGATTGATGACGTCGGCGTTCCTGAGACGGTTGACGTAGTCGGCCCAGTAATCATCGGCGAACGCTTCGGGCGAACCCATCCACTCCCACATGGCAGACCACTGGCGTCTCGTCATGATGACGCAGCGGACCTTGCCGTCGGCTGCGTCGAAGGTGGGGTACATCGGGCTGTCACCAGACCGCACCGTGGGCGGGACCGAGCCCCTGCGGAGGCTGTCGCTGGTGTTGGCTAGACCCCAGGTGTTCATTTGGGCCACGGCCTCCAGGGCTGACACGTCGAGGTGCTGTCCACCGGCTCCTCGGGCCCGGTGGACGAGGGCGACGAGAACCGCGTAGGCACCCAGAATGCCAACAGTGTCACTGGCGATCGAACCGGGCAGGAGCAGCGGCGGCTTGTCGGGCACTCCACTCAGGGCCTGCCAACCCGACAGGGCGAAGACCACGTCGTCCGTGGAGGCGAGGTTCCGGTCCGGGCCGGTCTGGCCGAAGTCGGTCAGTGATGCCATCACCAGTTCGGGGTTGGCGGTCAGGAGGACGTCCGGGCCGAGTTCGAGGTCGGCCAGCGTCCCCGGCGCCCACGACTCGAGAACCACGTCCACGTCCGGAATGAGCCTCAGGAAGATCTGCCGGTCGGCAAGGGCCTCCGGATTCCGCAGGTCTAGGACTGCGGATCGCTTGTCTGCATTACGGACAGCGAAGTGCAGTGAGGACCCGTCGGGCCCGAAGGGAGCCTTCCGGCGGGACTCCACCCCGGTGGGCGGCTCGATTCTTAGGACATCGGCGCCAAGGTCGGCCAGGAGTCGACCGCAGATGTCGCCCCGACCATCTGTCAGGTCGAGTACCCGTAGGTCGGCGAGCGGGCGACTAGTGGGTGCCATGCGCGATGGTCTACCACCTGCCCCCGATCGCCATGGAACCCACGGGTACCCTCTCGGCCGAGACGATTCCCAATTATCACCTTGCCGCTTCGACCCACCCCCACCCCTGTTCCGTTCCCTGGACGGTTGCCCGCCCGGCGGGCCCGTCGACTGCAGGCCGGCGTTTTGGCTGGCCTGGTGGCTTCGTCGTTGATCGGAACGCTCGTGGTGGCCGTGCCGGCCGGAGCGGTCAAAGACACCGACTCCATCCGGGACGCACGCGATCGCCGGGAGTCGGCCAAGGGCCTGGCGGCTGAGGCGGCTGAAGCTCTCGGGTTGGTGGAGGCCGCTGACGATCAGGTTTCAGACGCACTGCACGCCCTCGATGATGCCGTGGCTCTCCAGGAAGCCAAGATCCTCGCTGCTCGGCAGGCCATCGAGGCCGCCGAGGCCGAGGCCACCCTGCGATGGGTCCAGTCCGACGAAATCTCTGCCGAGGTGGCCGATCTTCGACGCCGGATTCGGGAGTTGGCCGTCGATGTCTACATCGGTCGGATCCGGCCCGGGAGCCTCCTGGAGTCCGGAGACCTAACCGCCGGGGTTCGGCGTGCCGCCATTCTCGATGCGGTGACCGGAGATCGGGGGGATTTGGTCGATCGGATGCGGGCACTGGAATCCGACCTCGAAGACGTCGCACGGTCCGCCGATGAGGCCATCGCCGACGCCCAGGCCAGGCAGCGTGAACTGGAATCGTCAATCCTCGTCTTGGACCGCAGGATTGCCGCCAAGGAGGACGTTAGGGGCGAGCTCCAGGACCGCATTACGGACTACGAGGCCGAGATCAGGAGCTTTGAGCGGCAGGAATACCTGATGGCCATCCTGATCGACAACCTCATCGCCGAAGAGCTTCGTAAGTCGGCCCCGGATCTCACCAAGGAATCCGGGCAGGGGTTCATCATGCCCATGGAGGGTCGCCTGACGTCCTGGTTCGGTCCCCGTAAGCATCCGATCTTTGGAACGATGCGTCAGCACAACGGGGTGGATATCGGTTGTGTCCGAGGTCAGCCGATCTGGGCCGCTAAGGCAGGCAAGGTGATCTTCGCTGGCATGAAGTCCGGATACGGCAACGTGGTTCTGATCGAGCACGAGGGTCCGGTCATCACGCTGTACGCGCATCAGGAGGTGCTCCATGTGTCGACGGGCTATCGGATCGACAAGGGCGAGGTGCTAGGCAAGTGCGGATCGACCGGCTGGTCGACCGGGCCCCACCTTCACTTCGAGGTCCGAACCGGTGGCGAGCCCAAGGACCCGATGATCGTGCTTCCTGGCTGAGATCGCACCGTTGATTCTGTTGTACGGCTGACAACTGCGAGAGGGGCCCCAAGGGCCCCTCTGCACAGATTTGCGAGTCGGTCAGGCGCCTGTACGGCCCACCGACGAATCAGCCGACGAAGGCCGAGGCGAAGACCAGCGAGACGATCGTCATCACCTTGATGAGGATGTTCATGGCCGGGCCAGAAGTGTCCTTGAAGGGGTCACCCACGGTGTCGCCGACCACGGCCGCCTTATGGTTGTCCGACCCCTTGCCACCTAGGGCACCGGCCTCGATGTATTTCTTGGCGTTGTCCCAGGCGCCACCGGCGTTGGCCATGAAGATGGCTAGGCAGAAGCCGGAGACGAGGGCACCGGCGAGGAAGCCTCCGAGTGTGTCCACGCTGATGAATCCCAGCACGAGGGGAACCACTACAGCGAGTGCACCGGGGATGATCATCTCCTTAAGGGATGCGGCCGTCGAGATGGCCACACAACGCGCCGAATCCGGGTTGACGCCCGGTTGGCCCTCTCGCAGGCCGGGGATCTCTCGGAACTGTCGACGGACCTCTTCGATCATCTCCTGGGCGGCGCGGCCAACGGCGTCGATGGTGAGTGCGGCAAATAGGAACGGCAGCATGGCGCCGAGGAAGAGGCCGATGAACACTTCCACCTGACCAACGTCGAGACTGAGCGAACCACCTGCCTGCGCCACGGCGAACTCGAAGCTCTTAAATAACGCGAGGGCGGTGAGGGCCGCAGAACCGACAGCGAAGCCCTTGGCCACTGCTGCTGTCGTGTTGCCTAGGGAGTCCAAGGCATCGGTGACCTCTCGGACGCTTGGGTCTAGTTCAGCCATCTCGGCGATACCGCCGGCGTTGTCGGCGATCGGCCCGTAGGCGTCGACCGACACGACCACGCCGGTGGTGGCCAGCATGCCGATGGCCGCCACGGCGATGCCGTAGATCCCGCCGTCGAGGTTGCCAATGGAGTCGAACGCCATCTCGCCACCCCAGTAGGCGACGCCCACACCGATAGCGAGGAGGCCGACCGATGCGGCCACCGAGATCATGCCGGCTGAGATGCCGCCGAGGATGGTCGTGGCCGGTCCGGTCGCCGTTTGGCCGGCGATCTTCTTCACGGGAGCGAAGTGGTCCGAGGTGTAGTACTCAGCGGTCTTGCCGAGCGCCCATCCGACCAGGAGGCCACCGATCACGGCGATGGCCAGACCGAGCGGAGACTCGAACGCAGGGTTGTCGCCGAACAGCCAGTAGGCGATGCCGAAGGTAGCGACCACGGTTAGTCCCATGGCCACGTTGGTGCCCATGTGGAGTGCCTTGGAGAGCGACTTGGAATCCGTCGACGTGCCGCCCTTGACCAGGAACGAGCCGATGATCGAGGCGATCATGCCGGCGAAGGCAATGGCCATCGGGAACGACAGCAGCGAGATGTTGGTGACCGCGCTGGCCTGCTCGGCACCCAGGCCGAGCGCGAACGCCACCAACGAGATGGGAGCAAGGATCGAGCCTGCGTAGCTCTCGAAGAGGTCGGCACCCATGCCGGCCACATCACCCACGTTGTCACCCACGTTGTCGGCAATGGTCGCTGGGTTCCGGGGGTCGTCCTCGGGGATGCCTGCTTCCACCTTGCCGACTAGATCTGCGCCGACGTCGGCGGCCTTGGTGTAAATGCCGCCACCCACTCGGGAGAACAGGGCGATGGAGGAGGCTCCCAAGCCGTAAGCGGTGACGACCTCGAAGGCATCGTCGACCTTGAGGGCCAGCACGAAGACCACGTAAACAGCCATGAGGCCCAGGAGTGCCAGACCGGCGACGGAGAAGCCCATCACGGCGCCACCGCGAAAGGCGATGGGGAGTGCCTTGCCGGGGCCGGACTTGGCGGCTTCGGTCGTTCGGGCGTTGGCCATGGTGGCCACCGTCATGCCGATGTAGCCGGCCAGGGCCGAAAGGACGGCGCCGATCACGTAGGTGATGGCAGCGGCCGGGGCGATCAGGATGCCGATGATGAGTGCCATGACGACTACGAAGATCGACACCCAGCTGTATTCCTGCTTGAGGAAGGCCCGGGCGCCCTTCTGAATCTCGGTCATCAGGAAAACCATGCGTTCATCGCCGGGCGACGCGGCCTTCACATTGCTGAAAAAGAATCCGGCTAGCAGAAGGCCGAGAATGGCCGATGCGCCTGCCAGATATGGGATGGCGTCCAAGGAAGAGTCTCCTGGTGAGTGAAACGGTTCTCGACCCGCCCGTGTTCATCGGGGCGAGCGGGCATCCGGCGCACGCCAGGGAGGCGGGATCGTCACGGGGCCGAAGGCACTCTAGTGAGTGCGACCCGTTGGTCGACGATCTGAGTCGTGATTATCGGGAACAGATGCTGGCGGTCGGCGAGTGGGTCGGCCAGCATGAGCTGGTGGAGCACGGTGAAGATGACCGAGATTTGAACGAACTCAGGATCGAGATGTTGGCTCAGAGGCAGGCCCTGCCGCCGGCTGTCGTCGCGCGCCATTCAGACACGGTGGTCCAGCGGCTCCGGTCGCTTTCCGAGATGGAGGCACCAGGGATAGTCGGTGCGTATCTCGGGGTGAGGGGAGAGGTCGACCCGGCGGCCCTGCTCGATGATCCGGACCTCCGGGTAGCCCTTCCGGTGACCACCCCCGGTCAGGCGTTGCAATTCGTGGTGCCTGGCGGCCCGCTCGTCCAGGGTCCCTTCGGTATCCGCCAGCCCGACGAGGGTCTCGACGTCGATCCGATGTCCCTGGCTGTCGTGCTGGTTCCCCTAGTGGCCGCCGACCGGAAGGGCAACCGCATAGGCCACGGTGCCGGGTTTTATGACCGGACCTTTGCCAGGTTGATCGGAGACCGTTCCTCCGGTCCGCTCCTTATCGGCCTCTGCCACGACCTCCAGGTTGTTGGCTCGCTAGCTGCCCGGGCATGGGACGTTCCCCTCGACATATTGGTGACCGAGGTTGGCGTGATCCGGCCGAGCGCCTGATCCTGGCAAGCCACGTTCCGGTCGTGGATTGCTGACCTGGACAGGTCGATTGGGCGGGCATGCCACCCCCCGGGTCTCCCGGTGGGCGATGATCGCGAGGTGAGAATCATCGTGGTGGGTGCCGGCGAGGTCGGTACCTACGTAGCCGACCGTCTCAGTTCCCAGGGACACGACGTGACGATCATCGAAGTCAGTGGTGAACGCGTCCGACGGATCCAGTCCGAACTCGACGTCGAGATCCTCCGTGGTAGCGGTACTGACCCCGAGGTGTTGACCGAGGCGCGTGTCGGGAAGGCCGAATTGCTGGTTGCAGTGACCAAACGCGACGAGGTCAACATCTTGTGTGCCCTCATGGCTCGCAAGGCCGGTGTGAGCAAGACCATTGTCCGGGTGGAGTCCCGCTCCCTGCGTCGGGCCCAGGCGGTGTCGCTGTTCGAAGGAGTCGACGACCACCTGGTTATAGACCCCGATGAGGAGGTGGCCCATGCCGTACGCCGCCTCATCCGATTCACCGGGGTGCTGGAATTCGACGAGATGGCTGGCGGCGAGGTCGTGGTACTTACCGCCCGCCTCCCCGGTGCTGCCCCGTTAGTGGGCAAATCGCTACGGGAACTGGGTCGGGAACTGGAGCCCGACTGGGGCTTCATCGTGGGTTCGATCACCCGCCGGGACAATGGCGAGGACTTGGAACGGACAGTCGTTCCCCGCGGGGACTGGACCCTTCGTGAGGGGGACCTCATCACCGTCGTCTGCAAGAAGGACAATCTTGAAGACGTGACGACTCGTATGGGAATGGAGAGCCAACGCTCAGACCGCGTGCTCCTCCTGGGCGGCGGCCGGACTGCCGAGTTGCTGGCCGAGTCATTGCTTGCCCAGGGCCGATCGGTTGGCATCATCGAAATGGACAAGGCCCGGGCCGATTATCTGGCGGAGAGCCTGGACCGAGCTCTCGTGTACCACGGAGACATCACCGATGCTGTCCTGCTGGACGAGGCCGAGGTTGCCCGTCAAGACGTGGTGGTTGCCATGACCGGCGAGGATCACGCCAACGTGTTGGCCTGCCTGTACGCCAAATCGGCTAGCGATTCCACCGGCGGTCGGCGGGACCAGGGAACCGAGACCATTGCCGTGGTGCACCGACTGAAGTTGTTGGACCTTCTCGAGGCCCACCAAGTAGACGCGACCATCAGCCCACGGACGGCCACTGCCAACAGTGTTCTCCGGTTCGTGCGCGGTGAGGGAGACACGGTGGCTGCCGTCGCGACGTCCCTCCACGGTGACGCCGAGGTTCTGGAGTTCGCCGTGTCCCCGGGTTGCAGGTGCGACGGCAAGACGATTTCCGAGCTCGGGCTCCACGAAGACGTACTGATCGGCGCCATCGTGCGCGACGGGAAGGCCCAGATCGCGAGAGGACGGAGCACTCTGCGGCCACGTGACCACGTGATTGCTGTGGTCCGTCCGGGGCAGGCCACCCACCTCTCCTCGCTGTTCGGCTAGGTCGGCGGTCCGGATGAATCGTCCGGTGAGGTCTGAACCCAGGCCTCGGAGCGGCGGAGGTGCACCCTGGCCTTCGTGGGCGGCCGCCACCGCGTGGTCTATCGCCGCTGCGTTGGGTGCCACTTTCCTGCTGGCCGTGACGGCCGGGCTGGTCGATCTACTCGGCGACGGCGACGATACGACGGCCCTTCTCGTCGTCGGAGGGGCTGCCGGGCTAATGGCCGCGGTGATCGCCGTATGGGTCCGCCCGCCGGATCGGATCCGCGATGCCGACGTCCTTTGCGCCTTCGCAGCCAGCCTGGTGCTCTTCATCGGGACGGTGACCGGTCTCTTCCTGCTGGTCGATCCGGCGACCAGCTTGGTGGACGCACTGTTCCGGGCCGGCACGTCGGCCACCACCACGGCTCTGGAGGCCAATCCGGTCGACCCAGCGGATCATGCCGTGCGATTTCTGGTCGGTGGTGCCCAGTGGTTGGGGGGTATCGGCGCACTCCTGTTGGCGGTCGCTGTCTTGCCTTTCTTCGGAGCAGGGCGTGAGTTCGCAGACCGGTCACGGCGAGGCGGCCGACGTCCCATGGCCCCCGATCCGGCTACGGCGGTGCGACATCTGTTCGTCGTCCATGGTCTGGCGTCTGCATTTACCCTGATCGGCTTCCTGCTGGTTGGGGTGGCGCCATTGGATGCCGTGCTTCTGGCCATGGCCACCGCTTCAACCGGCGGACTGGTGAGCAGCCCGGACCTCGAGTCCGCGGGGGCCCAGTGGGTAGCTGTGATCGGTATGGCTATTGCCGGTACGAGTCTCGTGGTGCTGTGGCGACTCGGTGTTGGCCGGGTCCGTTCTCTTCTACGATCCGCAGAGCTTCAGGCCTACCTGGGTCTCCTGATAGTTGGCTCGATCCTGTTCCTGCTGTGGACCGACGGGTCGGGAGTTGATGGGATCCGGCGCGCTGCCTTCACTGTGACCGCCGCGGTCACCACAACCGGATTCCCGTCGACTCCGGGTGGCAACTGGGCGCCGGCGGCGCCGGTGTTGCTGCTCGGCCTCGTCTCGATCGGGCCGATGACCGGTTCGGTCGGCGGCGGCTTCCAGATCCTCCGACACCGGATTCTGGCTCGGGTGGCCACCCGGGAGCTGCTTCGACAGCTCCACCCACGGGCTGTCATTCCGGCCCGGCTGGGCGGCCGGATCGCCGCGGAGGACACGCTGGCTCGTGTCGTGGTGACCCAGTTCCTGTTCGTTAGCGTGCTCTTCCTGACCGCAGCGGTGGTGGCCTCAGCGGGCCTGGAACTCGCTACAGCCCTAGGTGCTGCGGTCCATGCCATTTCGACGGCCGGGCCGGTTCGGACGTTAGATGGCACCCTGGTGGACGTCGGGTCCTGGCCCGCCGGCGTCCGACTGGCCCTCCTGCCCGCCATGGTGGTGGGGCGCCTGTCGGTGTATCCGGCAATTGTGGCTCTCGGCGCCGGTATGACTCTGATCCGTGATCGGGTCCGTTTCCGACGACGTCTGACTACCAGTCTGGGCCGTACGACTGGTGGGCGCCGGCCCTCCCCGGGAACGGCCCGGTGAGTTCATTCCGCCGGCTCCCGTTCGGTGACCGTTGGGCGAGCACCACGGCCAGCGTGGTCGGGATGGCGCTGTTGTTCGTGGCAGTTGGCATGGCCATGGCGACGTTGGTTGCAGCGGTCGACGGACGTGATGTCATCGCTCTGGCCACGGCCACGGCGGTCACCGGGCTGATCGGTCTGGTGCTGTTCCACGTGGCCAAACCTGATTCCCAGGATCAGGCGGCGGTATTCAGTGCCGTCGGAACGACCTGGTTGGTGGCTTCGCTGCTGGGGGCACTGCCGTACCTCCTTGCAGGGACGTTTGCCGTGGCAGGACGTCCGTGGGCCATCGTGCTAGCCGATTCCCTGTTCGAGTCGATCTCCGGTTTCTCCTGTACCGGGTCCACGGTCTTTGGTGGCCACAACCCGATCGAGTCCCAGGGGCCGGGCATCCTTATGTATCGCCAGCTCACGCAGTGGGCGGGCGGTATGGGCATCGTTGTGCTGGTGGTAATGGTTCTTCCGTCGCTCCGGTCCAGCGGCCTTGGCCTCATCGACGCCGAGGCGCCGGGGATGGGGGTGGACCGCCTGGCACCGCGTATCTCCACTACGGCGATCTGGTTCTGGGGGATATATGCCGGGTTCACCGTGTTGGTGGCCGTCGGTCTATTTGGCGCGGGGATGGGGCCGTTCGATGCGGTCGCCCATGCCCTGAGTACAGCGTCGACAGGTGGGTTCTCCACCAAGGATGCGTCAATTGGCCATTGGGACAGCCTGTCCATCGAGGCGGTACTGATTGTGGCCATGCTCCTCGGCGGGGCAAACTTCACGCTGCACAGCAGGATGCTTCGAAGGCGCCGGATCGGCCATCACCATGACCCGGAGTTCCGGGGCTACCTGGCCATGATTGCCATGGGGACCCTGCTGGTGACACTGCTGCTGTTCGACGACGGCATGGGTCTCGGGCGATCACTCCGGTCGGCGATCTTCAATGTCGTGACCCTCGGAACAAGCAGCGGCTTCGGTAACGCCACGGGTGAGGGGAGTGCAGGGGACTTCACCTCATGGTCATCTGGACCCCAGATGGTTCTGCTTCTATTCCTGGTGTTCGGAGGCTGCACGGGCTCGACGGCTGGTGGTGTGAAGGTGATGCGTCTTCGGGTCGGCCTTTCCCACGCCTACCGGACACTGCGGTCCTTCCGACGTCCCCGGGCAATCTTGCTCGTCAGGCAGGGCCGCAACACGGTTCCCGAACACCTAGTGGAGCGAATTGCCGGGTTCATGGTCGTGTACGGCTTGTTGGTGGTCGGCGGGACCATGGTCGTTGCTGCGTTAGGTACCGATCTGATCACAGCGGCGGGAGGGGTCATCGGCTCGCTGGGGAATATGGGCCCGGCCCTGGGTGATGCCGGACCGACGGCTTCGTTCGCCGACGCCTATTCCACCCCGGCACGAATGGCCCTGGCAGTCCTGATGCTGATCGGTCGGCTCGAGATCTTCCCGATGCTCCTGATGCTGGTGGCGCCCTACCGGGCGGTGGACGGTGCCACTCGGGGCATGCGAATCCGACTACGTCGCGGTCGACACCGCTGACCAGCGCGCACTGTCAGCCGGCCAGGACTGCGTCCAGTAGACGGCCGAGCAGCGCAGGATCCTCGCTTCCACAGAACTCGCGGGCGCTGTGCATGGCCAGTTGAGCCACTCCTAGGTCCACGGTCCGCAAACCGGTTTCGGCAGCGGTGGACGGGCCGATCGTCGAGCCGCACGGCATGTCGGAACGGCTCACGAAGGACTGCAGCGGTACCCCGGCCCGCTCAGCAAGATCCCGGACCTCGGCAGCCCCTGGCGCATCGGTGGCGTATCGCTCCTTCGCGTTGAACTTCAGGACCGGGCCGCCGTTGAGTAGCACGGGGTGATCGCCGTCGTGTCGATCTGGGTAGTTGGGATGGGTGCCGTGGGCGCCGTCGACTGAGAGGACGAGCGCACCGTTGATCCGGCGGTCGTCAAGCCCCACGAATCGGCGCAGTGTGCGAACCAGAAGCGGACCACCTGCTCCGGTAGCCGAGATGCTGCCAACTTCCTCGTGGTCGAACAACGCCAGGACCGGTACGCCGGTGCCCTCACGCTCCAGAACAACGTTCGGCTTGCTGCCCGAGGAGCCGCCCGTTGAACAAGCGGCAGTAATGAGTGCCTCTGTGCCCGCGTGGCATGACAGAAGATCGTCCAGTCGGGGCGCGCTCACGAACTCGGTAGCCGGTCCAGAAAGGATCGAGGGGGAGAGATCGTGGAACATGGCATCGAAAGCCAGCACGTCGGACGGGTCCACGTCGGCCAGGACGGCCAGCGATCCGACGAAGGCCCCGGGTTCCGCTAGTCCGGCACCCATGACCGGCGAGAGGTGGTTCTGGGCGTTTAGGACCAGGCCCTTATCGGTTACCCCGCGATCCAGATGGATGGCCAGTTGGGGAATACGAGCCACCGGGCGGTCATCGCGCACCAGTCGCACGGACCGGCCGGCACTCTCACGGAGTACGAGTCGACCCGACACGCCGAGGTCGCGGTCCAACCAGGAGTTCAGTAGAGCGCCGCCGTAGACCTCGACGCCCACCTGTCGGAGGCCCAGACCCCCATGGTCGGGGAGTGGCTTGACCCGAAGATTCGGGCTATCGGTATGCGCCCCGATTATCCGCAGAGGGGCATCCGGCGATCGACCTTCGTCGACCCAGGCCACCAGGGCACCGCCTGAACGGTGATACCACCGGCCCGGATCCGGACGGGTGTCGTCGGCGTCCAGTCCGCGGAATCCGACCTCCTCGAGGCGGCGTACCGACTCGGCGACGGCGTGGAACGGGCTGGGGGAGGCATCGACGTATCGACAGAGGTCACTCGCCCGGTCTTTGTCTACGGTAGGCATCCCGCTATTCTGGTGGGTCCACAGGCCTCCTGAGGTGCCCGGCGACGGGAACTCGACGGAGGCCATCGCTCCGACCGACGTTGTTCCGGGCGATCTCCCAGGCGGCACCGCCGCCGCGTCAAGGAGACGACCTCGAATCTCATGCATGTCGACCAGAGCGATCCGACCCCACGTCTGGGTACGCCTGTGTTCCGCCGGGATCTTCCGGCAGCTCAGGGGCTCTACGACCCGCGCTTTGAGCACGATGCCTGCGGCGTCAACTTCGTCTGTCACCTGCGCGGTCATGCGAGCCACAGGATCGTCGAGTTGGGCATCGGCGCCCTCTGCCGCATGCAGCATCGTGGGGCCCTCGGTGCCGAAATAGACACCGGTGATGGCGCCGGCCTCCTGATCCAAGTTCCCGACGGCTTCTACCGGTCAGCGGTCAACTTCGACCTTCCCGAGGCTGGGGCCTATGCCACCGGTATCGCCTTCCTCCCCAACGTGACAGCCCTGGCTGACGAGGCCATGGCCCTAGTGGAGGCCATCGTCGAATCCGAGGGCCTCGAGGTTCTCGGATGGCGCGAATTGCCTATCGACGACTCGATTATCGGCAAGGCCGCTCGGTCGACTGAGCCAATCTTTCGTCAACTCTTCCTGACCGCGCCGGCTACCGAGGAGGGTTCCCGGCCGTCGGGCATCGACTTGGACCGGCTGGTCTACGCGGTCCGGAAACGCACCGAGCACGAGATCTCCCTTGTGGACCACGCTGGCGTCGACGCTCACGGCGTCTACTTCCCCTCCCTGTCGTCCCGCACGATCGTCTACAAGGGGATGCTCACCACCACCCAGTTGGCCACCTTCTTCTTGGATCTCACTGACCAGCGGGTCGAGAGCGCGTTGGCCCTCGTGCACTCCAGGTTCTCTACGAATACCTTCCCCTCGTGGCCGCTGGCCCATCCGTACCGGTACATCGCCCACAACGGGGAGATCAACACCGTGCAGGGCAACCGCAACTGGATGCGGGCCCGTGAGGCCCTGCTGGCCACCGACACGATTCCGGGCGACCTCAAGCGGCTGTTTCCGATTTGCACGCCGGGGGCCAGTGACAGTGCCGGCTTCGACGAGGCCCTCGAACTCCTCACCATGGGGGGCTACTCGCTTCCCGAGGCGGTTCTGATGATGATTCCGGAGCCGTGGGAAAACCACACCGAGATGTCCGACGAACGTCGGGCCTTCTACCAGTACCACGCGTCGCTGATGGAGCCATGGGACGGCCCGGCGTCCATCGCCTTCACCGACGGAACCGTGATGGGTGCCGTCCTGGATCGAAACGGCCTGCGCCCCAGTCGCTACTGGGTGACAGCGGATGACCTGGTCGTCATGGCCAGTGAGGTCGGAGTGGTCGAGGTCCCGACCGCCGAGGTGGTCGAGAAGGGTCGGCTCGAGCCCGGCCGGATGTTCCTCATCGATACGGACGAGGGTCGCATCATCCGCGATGACGAGATCAAGTCGGGGATGGCCTCCGGACGTCCATACCGGGCGTGGCTGGACCAGAACCTCGTCCATCTGGCCGATCTACCGGACCACGAATACGCCAGCAACGACGATTGCACTCTCCATCAGCACCAACAGGCCTACGGCTACACGCATGAGGCCCTCAAGGTGGTCCTCGCCCCCATGGTCCGCGACGGCAAGGGTGCGATCGGCTCAATGGGTACTGATACGCCGGTTGCTGTCCTCTCGGACCAGGCCCGACCGCTGTACGACTACTTCCAACAACTCTTCGCCCAGGTCACCAACCCGCCGCTGGACGCCATCCGCGAGGAACTAATCACCGCGTTGTGCTCCACCGTGGGCCCAGAAGGAAACTTGCTCAACCCCACGTCGGAAAGCTGCCGACAAATCTACCTACCACATCCTGTCCTGACCGAAGCTCAGATGGCGTCGATCGTCGGACTCGGGAGTAGCTCTGATAACTCCGGCGGCTCGTCGGCGGGTTTCTTCACCCGCGTACTGGATGGTTGCTACGAGGTGGCCAGAGGTGCCGCCGGCCTCACCGAGGCGTTAGACCGTTTACGTGCCGAAGCCTCAGCGGCGGTGGCCGAGGGAGCGACTTTCCTGGTGCTGTCTGACCGCGGCCTGTCGGCCGACCTGGCTCCCGTGCCCTCCCTGCTGGCTACCGGTGCCGTGCACCATCACCTGATCGACGAGAAGACCCGGACCCGGGTCGGTCTCTTGGTCGAGAGTGGCGACGCTCGCGAGGTTCACCACATCAGCCTGCTGCTGGGCTACGGCGCCTCAGCCGTGTGTCCGTATCTGGCCTTCGCCACCATCGACGCGCTGGTCGCCGAGGGGATGTACAGCCTCTCGCCTGAGCTGACGTCGGAACAGTCGCGCTCCAGCTTCATCAAGGCCTGCGACCAGGGACTCCTCAAGATCATGTCCAAGATGGGGATATCAACCGTCGCCTCGTACAGCGGCGGGCAGATCTTCGAGGCAATCGGCCTCGGCGACGAGGTCATCGGGTCCTGCTTCGCCGGCACCGTGAGCCGTCTGGGGGGAGTCGGCTTCGACGTGTTGGCAGCCGAGGTGGCTGAACGCCATGCCCTGGCCTTTCCAGCCAATCCGGAGGAACGGGCACACCGGACCCTGGAGGTAGGTGGCGAGTACCAGTGGCGTCGAGAGGGTGAGTACCACCTCTTCAACCCAGAAACGGTTTTCAAACTCCAGCACGCCACCCGCGAGGGTCGGTATGAGGTCTTCAAGGAGTACACGAACCTCATCGACGACCAGTCTGAACGTTTGGCCACCCTGCGAGGCCTGTTTCGGTTCCGTGACGACCTACGGCCCTGCGTCCCCATCGACGAAGTGGAGCCAGTAAGTGAGATCGTCAAACGCTTCTCCACGGGCGCCATGTCCTACGGCTCAATCAGCGCCGAGGCCCATGAGACATTGGCCATTGCCATGAACCGGTTGGGCGGCAAGTCCAACACCGGCGAAGGTGGCGAGGACCCGGACCGATTCACCCCGGAACCAAATGGCGACCTTCGTCGGTCGGCCATCAAACAGGTGGCGTCCGGCCGGTTCGGGGTAACCAGCGAGTACCTCGTTAACGCCGATGACCTCCAGATCAAGATGGCCCAGGGCGCCAAGCCCGGCGAGGGCGGGCAGTTGCCGGGGCACAAGGTGTACCCGTGGATCGCCCACACCCGCCATTCAACGCCGGGTGTGGGTCTCATCTCGCCGCCTCCCCACCACGACATCTATTCCATCGAGGATTTAGCTCAACTCATCTACGACCTCAAGAACGCCAACCCGGTGAGCCGGGTGCACGTGAAGCTGGTAGCCGAGGTAGGCGTCGGAACCGTGGCTGCCGGGGTTTCTAAGGCCCATGCCGACGTGGTCCTCATCTCCGGGCATGACGGCGGGACTGGTGCCTCGCCGTTGACCTCGATCAAGCACGCCGGCGCTCCGTGGGAGCTCGGTCTGGCCGAAACCCAGCAGACGCTGCTGCTCAATGACCTCCGGGACCGGATCGTGGTCCAGGTCGATGGCCAGCTCAAGACGGGTCGCGATGTGGTGATCGCCGCGCTGCTTGGTGGCGATGAGTTCGGATTCGCCACGGCACCTCTCGTGGTTTCTGGCTGCGTGATGATGCGGGTCTGTCACCTCGATACCTGTCCGGTAGGGGTCGCCACTCAGAACCCGGAGTTGCGTAAGAAGTTCAGCGGGCGTCCAGAGTTCGTCGTCAACTTCTTCGAGTACATCGCCGAGGAGGTTCGAGAGATCCTGGCAGAGATCGGATTTCGAACGCTGGCCGAGGCGATTGGGCAAGTCGAATGCCTCGACGTCCGTGAGGCGGTCGACCACTGGAAGGCTTCGGGTCTGAACCTGGCGCCCATCCTTCATGTACCCGAAGTGGGCAACGCCGACCGGCGAAATACCGGCGGACAGGACCACGGCCTCGACCACATCTTGGATCGCACCCTGATCACCGAGTCCGAGTCCGCCTTGTCTGACGGTCAGCCGGTACGGATCGCAGCGCCGGTGACCAACGTGGACCGTTCAGTGGGAACCATGCTGGGCTACGAGTTGACGCGTCGACATGGTGGGGGCGGCCTCCCCGACGACACCATCTCAATCGACCTCCATGGCTCGGCTGGCAATAGTTTCAGCGCGTTCGTACCCAGCGGTATCACGTTGCGCCTTACCGGCGACGCCAACGACTACGTAGGCAAGGGCCTCTCCGGCGGCCGGATCGCCATCCGCCCACCGGCCGACGCGTGCTTCGTAGCCGAGGAACAAGTCATCGCCGGCAACGTTCTGCTCTACGGAGCGACATCGGGCGAGGCCTTCATCCGTGGTCGGGTCGGGGAGCGGTTCTGTGTCCGCAACTCGGGGGCCACCGCGGTGGTCGAGGGCATCGGCGACCACGGTTGTGAATACATGACCGGTGGCCGGGCAGTGG
>Ga0208947_1000174_pt1 | contig 34949 bp, 39 predicted proteins | sample AOAMet1_04_M0_20_2_FD_188226 | JGI IMG/M metagenome (GOLD analysis project Ga0208947, IMG submission 188226) | Ammonia-oxidizing marine microbial communities from Monterey Bay, California, USA - CAN11_04_M0_20 (SPAdes) | ecosystem: Environmental > Aquatic > Marine > Intertidal zone | place... | reverse complement strand
GCCACCGGCGAAGACCCCGGTGAGATCGGCTTCGCGCATGCAGGTCCGGGTCATCGAGGTCCCGGCCAGGGTGGCTGCGCCGAGTGCCGCGCCGGTGAGGTCAGTGGCCGTCATCCAGGCGCCACCCAGATCGGCGCTCCGCAGGTCGGTTCCGGTAAGGCGGGCGCTTCCCAGCCAGCATCGGCTCAGGACTGCGCCGCCGAGTCGGGCATCGGTGAGATCAGCGCTCCACAGGTTGGCGTGGTGCAGGTCAGCGTCGGCGAACACCGTCCGTCGGCAGATGGCGTGTCGTAGGTCAGCCCCCACCAGACGAGCGTCGGACAGGTCAGATCCGGAAAGGACGGCGCCTCCCAGCCAGGCGCCGGTGAGGTCTACGGTCCGGAGGTCGGTGTCGGTTAGGTCCGCGCCGGCCAGGTCAGCATTGGTGGTGATCTGGTGTCCTCGGACTTCCATGGTCCCATCCATCGAGGTGGAGACTAGGGCAGCATGTCCGGGTGCCTGTCATTCTCGCCGGTCTGTCGGCTCTCGCTTTCGGTTTTGGAGACCTGTTGGGGGGCGTGGCTATCCGCCGGTCGGGACGTCCCGGAGCGGCTCTCGGTGTGGCGATGGTGGCGACGTTGGTGGGCGCTGTCCTGATTGGCCTCTTACTTGTTGTCCGGCCGCCCGAGGTCGTCCGGTGGGAGGACATTGTGTGGCCGGTTGGAGCCGGGGCCTTGATGGTGGCCACCCGTCCGCTCCTGTACCTGGGGATGGCTCGTGGCCCGGTAGCGGTGTTTGCTCCGTCGTTCGGGTTGGTGATGATTGTTGTTCCGACGATTGTGGGGCCGCTGATCGGACAGACCCTAAAAGGCATTGAAATGGCAGGGGTGGCGTTGGCCATACCCGCGGTCGTGCTGTTGTCCGGCGAGGGCCGACTGCCGAAACTGGGCGTTGTTCTCCGCAGCCCAGTCTTGGGCCTCGCTGCGGTGGTGGGCACCAGTGTCGGTACGGCGGGACTGTTTCTGACGCAGGCGGCACCCGAAGCCGGAGAGGTCCCAGCCTTCGTAGTGTTGGTCACCGGTGTGATGGTGATGCCGTGGATCCTCCGTCAGCGAACGGGTTCATTCTGGCCGGAGCGCGAAATCCTGGGATTCGGGTCGGTACTCGGCGCATCGAGTGCGGTGGCGTTCGTGCTTAGTACCGCCGCGTATCTCCGTGGCTCGGCTGCCGTCGTCTCAGCATTGATCGCGATGGCTCCGGTAGTGAGTGTGGTCATCTCGTGGCGGTTCCTCGGCGAACGCCTCCACGCGGTGCAGGTGCTTGGTGGGGCTTTCGGCATGGCGGCCGTGACAGCGTTCGCAATGGCCGGCTGATCGGCTCAGTTGGTTGCCCAACCGAGTTGATTGCACCCCGGCGCCAGGTGTGGGTGACGGTGAGTCGACCTGTAGGCGGGGTTCTGTCCACCGGCCCCTTACGGGGGTCCGGGTGGGTGACCATCCATCTGTGCGGCCAACCCGGGAGGATCCACGGGCGGACCACCCTCTCCCTGTTCGGCCTTGCTCCGGATGGGGTTTGCCGAGCCGACCGGGTCACCCCGGCCGCTGGTGCGCTCTTACCGCACCGTTTCACCCTCACCTGTGCTCGTCGTTCCGAAGAGTTCCGAGCCATCGGCGGTCTGTTCTCTGTGGCACTTTCCTGCGGGTCACCCCGACTGGCTGCAAGCCAGCATCCTGTCCTATGGAGCCCCGACCTTCCTCAGCACGGACGCCCCGGAGGGGTCCGGCCGCGGTCACCCGGTCAACTCACCGTCGGGTACCAGTCTGGCGGGAGATTTCCCTTGCGTCACCCGGCGCTGCGAACTAGCAACGCACGCGACATGGACACCCTCCTCGACACCCCCGTTCAGCCCGGTCTCGCCCCTTCATCGGTGACCCCGGCGGCCAGCTTGTCGGTGACCCGATCTGAGACCCTGACGGCAATGGACGTCGAGGCGCTCGAAGGAGTCGACACTTCCGGTCAGTGGTATCTCCGGGGTGCCTGTCGTGGCCTCGAGGCATCGATCTTCTACCCGGATCCCGACGTGACCGAGGACGTCGCCCGGGCACTCGCTGTGTGCGCGGCGTGCGAGGTGCGTGAGGTCTGCCTCGCCCACGCCCTGGGTCGCAGGGAACCCACCGGCATCTGGGGCGGGACGACCGAGCGTGAGCGCCGCAGGGTGCTGCGTCGGCGCCGTTCGGCCTAACCAGAACGACATGACTCTGGAAGACCATGGGGGCTGGCCTGGGCTGCTGGACCGGCTATGCCGTAGCGAGGACCTGTCAGCGCTCGAGACCGAGGCCATCCTCCGTGAGATCCTGAGTGGCGACGCCGAGCCTGCACAGATCGCCGGCTTTCTGGTCGGACTCAAGGTCAAGGGTGAGACGGCCGAGGAGACCAGCGGACTGGTTCGGGCAATGGTGTCCATGGCCGAACCACTGGCTCTCCCTGATGGCACGATCGACATCGTCGGCACCGGTGGGGTGGCGAGTCGCCGCGAGGCGACCCTGAACGTCTCGACCATGGCCTGTTTCGTGGCCGCCGGAGGGGGAGCGACGGTCTGCAAGCACGGCAACCGTCGGGCCTCGTCGACCTCGGGCGCCTTCGATGTACTCGAGGTTCTCGGCATCGATATCGACATTGCTCCAGACCAGTTGGCCGCACAGGTGGTCAAGCACCGGATCGGGTTTGCCTTCGCCCGGACGTTCCATCCGGCGATGCGGTTCGCCGGGCCCATCCGCGCTGGGCTGGGGATTCCGACGGTGTTCAACGTCCTGGGCCCACTTTCCCACCCCGGACAGCCAGTCCGTCAACTGATTGGTGCCGCCGATCCTGCTCTAGCCGACCGGATGGTCGAGGTCTTCCGGGTCAACGACTCGGTCCACACCTGGGTGGTCACCGGCCATGCTGCTCTCGATGAGATTGCCCTGACCGGGCCGACACGGGTCCTTGAACTCCGCGAGGGGGCGGTCACCGAGTGGACGTTGGATCCGACCGACCTCGGGCTCTCACTGGCCGATCCGGTCGATCTGGCTGGTGGTGGCCCGGACCGCAACGCTGAGATCGCCCGGGCCTTGTTCGATGGTTCGGAGACTGGGGCACGTCGCGACATCGTGGCCCTAAACGCTGGCGCCGGTCTGGTGGTGGCCGGCATCGCCGACGGCATAGCGGATGGTCTGGAACGGGCCATGGCGGCACTCGCAGATGGATCCGCCGGCGCGGTTCTGGACTCGATCTCGAGCTGAGGTCAGCAGTCCGCCGACCCTCCGGTCGGGCGGTCCCCGGTGTCGAGGAACTGGGTGACCAGATGGGCGGCACACGGATTCCACGTGGAGGGTGCGTGCGTCCAGCGAGGGGACACGACCACCTCCACGTCATCGAGCCAGCGGGCTACGGTCTCGGCCCATCTGGCAGGGGTGATCGGGTCCAGTTCACCAGCCAGGATCAGTGTGGGGACCGCCGATCGCACGGGCGTCCGAGTCGCCGGATCGGAGGACGGAATCTTCCAAGCTGCGCACCGGGCCCGGAGCTCCGACCAGCGACCGTGTTCGGCCCGGTGGACGGGATCGTCGAGGTCGGTTGGTTCGAACGCCATCCCAGGGCGTTGGTCGCCGCACGTCACCGCGACCCACGCCCCCTCGGACAGGGTGTCACCGGCCGAGCGGCTGGTTCCGGCCGATGCGTCAACCGGCGCTAGGCGGTCCACGGCCTCTGCCAGACGTCCGGCATCGGCCAGTGCGATGGCTTCAGTAAGCGCCACCGGGCCGTCGGGGCGACTCAGAGTTCGGACGGACGCGGCCAGGAAGGCAGTGTCGTCGAAGGTGAGTGACCGGGCGTCGACCTGAACCACCGTCGGGTCGCGAGCCAGTCGGTCGAGTGTTCGACGAAGGGGTTCGAGAACTCCGACGGGACAGGAACCGTCGTCGGTGCAGCGGTCCTCGAGTTTGGCGAGAGCAGCGACGATCCCATCAGGTAGGTCGGCGGTCTCGTCGGCGTCGGGAGGCACAACGGAGTCCAGCGCCAGGGAGACGATGGCGGCATCGTCGATGCGGAGGAGCTCGAGAGCGATCCGTGTGCCGTACGAGACGCCATAGAGGTGCCACCGATCGATTGCCAGAACTCGACGGACGGCCACCAGGTCTGCGGCGATCCTTCCGACGGTCACAGTGGATGGTTCGAATCCAGCCGAGACCAGTCGGTTGCGACAGGCCCGGTCTTCGGCCAGACCTTCTGGCGCGTTGTCCTCGGGGCCGCGGTATTCCATCTCGGGGCAGTCCAGCGACGGGGTCGAGTTGCCACCGCCTCGTTGATCCACGAGGACCACGTCGTGGTTGGCGAGAAGCTCGGACCGGGGAGCGAGCCACCGATCCCGATCAGCGACAGCCCGGCCGCCGGGTCCGCCATGGAGGAAAAGGACTGGTGCCCGGTCGGGGTCGGGCCCGTGTAGGACGGCGACGGCGAGCGAAGCGCCGTCCACCTCGATCCGGTGGCAGGTGACCGTGAGTTCGGTGGGCACTGGCTGACCTGGGCAGTCGATATTGGTTGGGGCGGTCACCGGTCGGTCGCCGACAGACTCCTCGGGGGCGCACCCGACGAGGCTCAGGGTCAGGAGGACGGCCGTGATGACGCCGAGCAAGGAGGCGGCAGCGGGGCCTGACAGGGTGGAGACCATGGGTCGGAGGTAGGACCAGTCGGGGCGGCGGGGATCGGACACCACCAGACGGTAGTCAGCGTCTCGCTCTGGTCACGGGCCGTGCCCGGAAGGGGAGGGGTGGTCGGCGGACCGGTTCGGCCAGGACGCCGCCGTAGTGCTCAATCACGATCCGGCGGGGATCCGCTTGAGCCAGGAGGCGCAGGGGACCTGATCACGGCGGTCCAAAACGGAGGCCAGGGCGCCGACCGGGTCCCGTATCTCGACGGCCACATCCTCGAAGCGTTCATTGTTTGCCAGCAGCATCACCCGCTCGGCTGTGATGGTGGGACCATCACGGGAGGGCTGTCACAGCCGGTCGTCAAGATGATCCACATGAGCGATCAACATGAGATTAGGTACGAGATCCAGCACGAGAACCAGCACGGGAAAGGCGACCGGGACTCGAGCGGTGAGGTCCTAGTGATCGACTGCGAGACCTGTTCCGAGCGGGATACCTCAACGTGCGACGACTGCATCGTGACTTTCCTGTGCGCGCGTGACCCTGACGATGCTGTGGTGGTCGATCTGGGCGAGTTCCGGGCGTTACGGGTACTGGGGGAGTCCGGCCTGGTGCCTCCACTTCGTCACTCGCACCGCACCTGACCAACCTCGGGGGCCCGACCGGCGTGGGAGGCTGAGACCATGTCGATCGGCCACCCCTCCGACAGGCCCGCGGCGGAATCCGCCGTCAGGTCGGAGGCCTTTCGCGATTCGCTCCTTGCGGTGGGTTCGTCCGCAGGATTGGACGCCATTGGCGTGGCCGGCGCCCACCCGTTCGATGACGTCCGACGGGAGATCGAACGACGCCGTGATGAGGGCCTCCACGGCGGCATGCAGTTCACCTTCCGGAACCCGACCCGGTCGACCGACCCGACCCGGATCCTCGCCGGGGCACGCTCCCTGGTGGTTGGTGCACGACGGACCCCTGCGGCCCGTCTGGCTGAAGTAGGTGCCGGTCGGATGAGGATTGCCGCCTATGCCCGCCACGATCACTACGCCGACCTTCGTGCCTCGCTACAGGTGGTGGCCGAGCGGCTCAGGTCTGATGGGTGGTTGGCCATCGTGGTCGCCGACGACAACTCGCTGGTCGATCGTGCGGCCGCGGTCCGGGCCGGTGTGGGTTGGTGGGGGAGGAACGCCAACGTGCTGGTGCCCGGCCGGGGAAGTTGGTTCGTGCTCGGGTCGGTGGTTACCGACGCGCCCCTGACGCCGTCGACCCCCCTAAACGACGGCTGCGGTACCTGCCGGCAGTGCCTCGACGGCTGCCCAACGGGTGCCATCCTCGACAACGGGGTGATCGACGCTCGACGTTGCCTCGCCTGGTTGGTCCAGGCACCGGGCCCCATCCCGAGGGAGTTCCGTGAAGCCCTCGGCGGACGGCTCTACGGTTGCGATGACTGTCAGGAGGTCTGCCCGGTTGGGCGCCCCGAACGGACCACCGATGGGAGGGAGGACCTCAGAGCGGACGTCGAGTCATCCGACGTGCTTGACGCCACCGACGACGAGCTCCTCGAACGGTTCGGACGGTGGTACATCGCTGAACGTGATCCTCGGTACCTACGCCGCAACGCTCTGGTGGCGCTGGGAAACACGGGATCGGGAACCGACCCCGACGTCGTACGCCGGATGCGACGTGCGCTGGACGACCCCGATCCACTCATTCGCAGCCATGCCGTCTGGGCGGCCGGTCGACTGGACCGGCTGGATTTGCTCGACGGGATCGACGACTCGGCGCCCGAGGTGGCCGAGGAGTTGGCCGCCTTGACCGGCAGGGTGGGGTCGTGAGGCGTCATCTTCTGGTTACCAACGACTTCCCACCAAAGGTCGGGGGCATCCAGTCCTACCTGTGGGAGCTCTGGAGGCGGCTGCCTGCTGACTCGGTGGCGGTGTACAGCACGCCGTACGAGGGTGCTAGCGAGTTCGACGCCGCGCAAGACTTCGCCGTGAGTCGAAGTCGTGAACCGGTCCTGTTGCCCACGCCGACGGTGTCGCGGCGGGTCGGCCGTCTCGCTGAGGCCCACGGGGCTGATCTGGTCATCTGGGACCCGGCGCTGCCGGTGGGTCATGCCGCCCCGAAGGTGGGTCGGCCCTACGCCGTCGTGCTGCACGGGGCCGAGGTGGCTGTTCCCGGACGGCTCCCCGGCACCCGCCAACTACTCCGACGGGTCCTGCGGGGGGCGTCGTTGGTCATCTGTGCTGGGCGGTACCCAGCAGCCGAGGCTGAACGGGCGGCCGGCCGGCCGCTCCCCACCGTGGTAGTTCCACCAGGTGTCGACACGGCTCGGTTCCAACCGCTCGACTCGGCCGAGCGTGCATCGGTCCGTGACGAGTTGGGCCTACCGGTGGATGCCCCGCTCGTGGTGAGCGTCAGCAGGTTGGTGCCCCGAAAGGGAATGGACACCCTCATCCGTGCCGCGGCGCGACTTCGTGACCGGGTTCCCGACGTGGTGGTGGCCATTGCCGGTTCGGGCCGTGACCGGGCGCGCCTCGAGGGATTGGTCGCCTCGACCGGCGCTCCTGTACGGCTTCTGGGTCGGGTCCCCGACGAAGTCCTTCCGGGTCTCTACGGAGCGGGAGACGTGTTCTCGATGTCGTGTCGAAATCGATGGGGTGGGCTTGAGCAGGAAGGCTTCGGCATCGTCTTCGTGGAGGCTGCAGCGGCCGGCGTACCGGCGGTGGCCGGCGACAGCGGTGGGTCGGCCGAGGCGGTGGCCCACGGCGAGACCGGCTTGGTTGTTCGACGTCCCGCCGCTCCGGATCAGGTAGCCGAAGCCCTGGCTGACCTCCTCGATGACGACACCCGCCGACGAGAGATGGGCCGCCGGGCCCGTCAACGGGCCGAGAACGAGTTCTCCTACGACGTGCTGGCTGCACGGCTCCGCTCCGGGATTAACGATGCGGAACTCCGGTTATGAATGGCTAGGGGGAACGCCACGGCGAGTTCGACGACCGGTAGTGTCCGGGCGAGAGGAGGCCGACGATGACCGATCACGCCAGCCAGCACACGATCGTGCGGGCCACGCCGGGGGACTGCTACGAGACGGTGCTTGACGTCGAACGCCTGCCGGAGTGGGCCCCAGACATCAAGGAGGCAACGGTCCTTGTCCGCGATGATCAGGGCCGTCCGGGTGATGTGGCCTTTCGTGCCGCGGCCATGGGGCGAAGCACCAAATACACGCTGCGTTACAACTACGGATCCAACCCACTCCGCATCTCCTGGCGACTCGTTGAGGGTGACCTCCTCGAACGCATGAGCGGCGAGTACGAGTTCCTCCCGGTCCCGGGAGACGACGGGGCCACCCGGGTCATGTACGACCTCGACGTCGACCTGCTGATCCGGTTGCCGGGCTTCGTCCGACGGCGCTTGGAGGCCAAGGTCGTCCATGCGGCGATCGACGACCTCAAGGCACAGATCGAGGTTGGGACCTCCTCTGGTTGATCGGTACCAGGGCCATGGAATTTCGACGGATCGGCTCCCTGTCACCGTCTGTCTTGACCATCATCGACACCCTCAAGATCGAGGTTCGTCGAGTTGGTGAAGACGTCATCGACCTTGGCTTCAGAAATTCCGACCTGCCGTAGCCCGACATTGCGGTGAAGAAGTTGGCTGCGGCGGCCCGTAGCCTCCGGAGCCCTTGATCGCTTGGTTTCCTGAGCTGCCTCTGTGGCCGGTATTAACCCTCCGGCTGGCCGGGCAGCAGTGACAGGTAGTTCGCACAGCTCACCGGTGCACCCTCCTCGGGAGGTTCGCCGTCGCTCACCGGGACGTTGATCGCCTCTAGCCCGGCCTCACCTTCCAGCAGCACCACTACCCGGTCGATCTCGGCACCGGCCACCAGCCGATCGGCCGTGCAGACCAGCATGGCGAAGGCCAGACGGTTGCCGGCACTGTCGTCATGGGGAAAGCCTTCGAGGGTGTCGAGGTGGACCTCCAGAAGTCCGTTCTCGAGCACGGTTCCGATCACCTCGCTGCCCTCGGCGAACGGTGAGATCAATCCCGCGTCCTGTTCATCTGCGCTCGGTCCAGCGAACACCTCGGCCAGGATCACGTTGATCGAGCCGTCGCCCTGAATGTCCCGGTCAACCGGCTCAAGGATCTGACGGTCTGCGTCGTCGACCCGGGCAAGAAAGATCTGCACGGTCTCAGTGGGTGCCGGCGCCTCGGTGGTGGTCGACGCAGCCGGAAGGAGAGCGTCGGGCAGATCTACGGACAGATCGCGGGTGGCTCCGTCCATCGGGATGCCACAGGCGGCAAACGTAATTGTCGCGACGAAGACCGATGCCGTCCACCGCCCTCGAGTGATGGCTCCGATGATGGCGGGCTTCACCACTCCACGTCCGAGTTCGCGAGGGTCAGGGTGAGCGGTAACTCCAAGACGAACCGGGCGCCCTCGCGTCCGTCCGATCGGTCTTCGGCCCACACGCGTCCTCGGTGGAGGCGGAGATCCTCGGCTACGAGGCTCAACCCCAGCCCCGTGCCGCCGTCGTCACCACGACGACCGCCGGTCGAGCCGCGGGCGAACCGGTCGAAGATCTCGTGGCGCTCCGTTTCTGGGACACCCGGTCCCTCGTCCTCGACGGCGATGCGGATGGTCTCGTCGTGTTCCAAGATGACGGCGGTGACGCCACCGCCGTACTGGCGGGCGTTGTCCAACAGGTTGGCCATGACCCGGGCCAAGCGTCGCTTGTCGGCGTCGATGACCAGCGACCCGGTGGTGGGCGGGATGGTTAGGACGAGTGCCGGGTCGGCGGCGACGGTGGCCTGCAGGAACCGGACGACGTCCACCTCGGAGAGGTCCAGGGCGGCCACGCCGGCGTCGTAACCCGAAATCTCCAGCAAATCGTTTACCAGACGGTTGAACCGTTCTAGGTCCTGCACGAGGAGGTCGAGGGCGGTACGGGACCGTTCCGAGAGTTCGTCACGGCGGGCATCCAGCACCCCGACACCGGCCATGAGGGTGGTGAGTGGACTCCGGAGTTCGTGGCTGACATCGGAGGCGAAGCGGGCGTCGCGGTGGATTCGATTCTCGAGGGCTCGGGCCATTTCGTTGAAGGAGTCCGAGAGGCGATCCAGGTCGGGATCGGCCTGCGGGCCGAGCCGGGTGTCGAGACGGCCACCGGCAATGGCCTCGGCAGCCCCCCGGATCCTTCGGAGAGGCCGGAGCACCCGGGTGCTGGCCCAGGAACCGAGGAGGGCCGCCAACACGGTGGTTACCGCGCCGGCCCCGAGCAGGATGATCCGCAGGTCGTCGAGCGTGTCGGAGACCTCGACCAGGTCGACTACGGCGTAGTAATCGGCGTCAAATGCGGTCAGGGGAATGCCGACCACGAAGTGGGGGTCGCCGCGCACCGGAGCGAGCACCTGGCCGGCGGCGCGCTGCTCGAGCCGCTGGAGGAGGTCAAGCGGCAGGTCGTCGTGGTCCAGCTCGGGAGCGGGGAGCCAGTCGTCCCCGAGTCGGATGATCCGCTGCCCGCCTTCGAGCCGAGTCAACGAGTCGGCGATGGTCGGAAGGTCCTCGATGGTGGAATCGGGGGTGAGCTGGTTGCTGAGTCGGGTGGCGTTACCGACGGCCATGGCCGCTGCCGCGCCCTCCCGGGACTCCACGAGTTGGCGTCGGGTCATTACTAGCGTGCTGATGGCCAACAGGCTCGACACCAACAGGCCTCCCACCGCGAACAGCATGGCGATCCGGCCGCTGAGTCCGAGGCGGCTCGCATCGTCGGCCACTGCTCTGCCGGTCATGGGTGGGTTCAAGAGGAGCGCTTCAGGCCTGGAGCTTGTAGCCCATGCCTCGGACGGTCATCACGTACCGGGGATTCGCCGGGTCGGGTTCGATCTTGGTCCTGAGTCGTCGAACATGGACGTCGACAAGTCGGCCGTCTCCGAAATAGTCATATCCCCAGACCTTCTCGAGGAGGTCCTCGCGGCTCAGCACCCGACCGTCGGCGGTAGCCAACTCCACCAGAAGTCGAAACTCGGTACGGGTGAGGTGGGCGTCGTCTCCCGCGTGGCGAACCACGCCCTCCTCGGGCAGGATCTCCAGCTGGCCGATCTGGATTCGAGTCGGTGGGCCGTCGTCGGTCCGGACACGTCGGAGAAGGGCCCGTATCCGCGCCGAAAGTTCCTTGGGGTCGAACGGCTTGCGGAGGTAGTCGTCCGCACCGGCTTCGAGGCCGGCCACCACGTCGTGGCTGTCGGACCGGGCGGTGACCATGACGATGGGGACGTCGCTAAGGCGGCGAATGTTCCGACACACCTCGAATCCGTCGATGCCGGGAAGCATGATGTCGATGAGAACAACGTCAGCGGGCTGGCGGGTGAACGCTTCGAGTGCCGCTTCGCCGCTGGCCGTTTCCTTGACGTCCCAGCCCTCCTCTTCGAGGGCTAGTCGGACAGCGGTTCGAATGCGTTCGTCATCCTCGACGGTCAGGATCCGGGTGCTCACCCCACAATGCTGCCCCATGGGAGTACCGCTTGTCGCCAGATGGTGGATATCGGCGTCTCGCTTCCCGATAGTGCTACCGGCGATGGCCCCGATAGAGCCTTCGGAGGAACCCTGCTGGGTGCCCGGATCAGACCCGGTCGGCGCCGGCAGATCGGAGCAGATCCAGCAGCGGTCCGTGGATGGCAAGGGGGGCGGCCACAGTCATTTCTCCGGTTGTGGGACGTCCTTCGAGGTCGGTTACCCGACCCCCGGCCTCAGTCACCAGCACCGCACCCGCTGCGCAGTCCCACGGATTTAGTCCCCGCTCGAAGTAGGCGTCGACCCGTCCGCACGAGACCGAAGCCAGGTCCAGTGCAGCGCCGCCCATCCGTCGGATGTCTCGCACCCGGGGGAGCACCTCGACGAGCACTCGGGCCTGGCGACGCCGGCGATCGGCGTCGTAGGAGAAGCCGGTGGCCACCAGCGCCCGCGGTAGTTCGTCCACGTTGCTCACCTGCACCGACTCGCCATTACGGGTCGTGCCGTGGCCGACTGCCGCGCAGAACTCGTCGCCGAGTAATGGATCCACGACTACTCCGGCGACTGGGTTTTCGTCCACCTCCACGCCAATGGAGATCGAGAAGCCTGGATGGCCGTACACGAAGTCCGTGGTTCCGTCGATGGGGTCGATCACCCAACGCACCCCGGAAGTCCCGGTCACGCCAGTGCCTTCCTCGCCAAGGATCGAGTCATCGGGCCGGTCGTCGAGGATACGGCTGACGATCTGCGCCTCGGACCAGCGATCAACCTCGGTCACCAGATCGGTGGATGTCGACTTGGTGGCCGAGACATCCACCTGTCCGGCCTGTCGTCCAATTTCCGGGGCGACCGCCCGCGCTATCGCCAGGGCCAGGTCTCGGAGCGTGTCGGGATCGGCCACGGTGGGGCGGATCAGTCCACCGGGTGGCGGTCTCGGGCGGTTCGTTGGCGTTCGGTGGTCTCCCACTCAGCCATGGCCCGCAAGGCGAGCACGGCCACCACGGCTACGCCAGCCGCCGCCAGGACCGCGCCGACGAGTCCCATCGATCCGGCCAGCATGGGGCAACCCTCGGCGCACTGCAGGTCGGTCACCGAGTGGCCCACCAGGCCTCCACAGATCCCGGCTACCAGAATGGCCAGCAGGGCTAACGCCCGGGCCAGTGTGGACGGTTCGGCGGAGGCGTCGTCGACTGATCGTGGTTCGTTCACGGCCCGAACGCTACCGGCCCCCTTCGGGCGGCTGTCAGACTGCGAAGATGGCCGAACACAGCGAGGACCCCCGGAAGATGTGGTCGACGCTTGCGGACCCCCAGCTCGGAGATAGGAAGCTGCGGGTCCGGGAGTGGGTCGTCGTCGGTGGCCTCCTGGTGATCGGCTCCGAGGGGGGCGGGGGGTCCGAGGAGATCCTGTTGGTGGCCAACCGACGTCGTGGCGGCGCCGTCGAATGGACGCCTCCCGGCGGGGTCGTCGACCCGGGTGAGGTGCCGCTGGACGCTCTGACCCGTGAGGTAGCCGAGGAGACAGGGCTCGAGGTCGATGGATGGACGGGGCCCTGCTACCGCGTGAGGGTGGACTTCCCTGATCGCGAGATGACGCTGGACGTGGTAGTCCACCGGGCCGTGTCGTGGTCCGGGGTGATGTCATTCGACGACCCAGACGGGATCGTGGAGGACGCCCGATTCGTTGATGTGGGTGAAGTGGATGCCCTGGTGGCCACGGCACCGGCATGGGTGAGCGAACCCTTAGGCGCCTGGCTGGTCGATCCGGTTCGCGACCGGTGCGACGAGCACGATTTTATCGCCCGGGGTCTCCGGGCCGAGGACCTCGTCGTGGAGCGCGTGGTCGACCAGCCGGGAACGTGAGCACCGAAACCCCGATCCTGCACGTTGACATGGACGCCTTTTTCGCGTCCGTCGAGGTGGTGCGTCGTCCCGAGCTTCGAGGTCGTCCGGTAGTGGTCGGCGGCGAGGGAGATCGTGGCGTCGTGGCTGCCGCGTCGTATGAGGCTCGGGCTTTCGGGGTCCGTTCGGCCATGCCGTCTACCTGGGCTCGACGGTTGTGCCCCGACATTGTCTTCCTCCGGGGCGACCATCGGCTTTACGGGGAGGTCAGCGGTCGGATCATGGAGGTCTTCCGCCGCTACACGCCTCTGGTTGAGCCGCTCTCTCTGGATGAGGCGTTCCTGGACGTGTCGGGCGCCAGTCGGCTCCACGGGTCGCCGGAACAGGTGGCGGCAGCCATCAGGGCCGACCTCTCGGCCAGTGAGTCATTGACCTGCAGCGTCGGCGTGGCGCCTAACAAGTTCCTGGCCAAGTTGGCAAGCGGGCAGGCCAAGCCGAAGGCTGGACTCGCCGGACCCGTGTTCGGAACCGGCATCGAGGTGGTGGCGGTCGACGGGGTGGAGGCGTTTCTGGATCCGCTTCCCGTTCAGACCGTGTGGGGGGTCGGGCCGCGTACCTTCGAGCGCCTGGAACGGTTCGGGGTTCGAACGGTGGCAGATCTCCGGGACGTACCGGCCGACACGCTGGTCTCAGCGCTGGGCCGTGCGGTGGGCAGCCAGCTCTGGCGTCTGGCCCGCGGAATCGATGATCGAGCGGTAGAACCCGAGCAGGTCACCAAGTCGGTCGGGCACGAGGAGACATTTGCCCGGGATCTGGCCGACCCCCTGGAGATTCGCCGCCACCTCGTTCGCATGGTCGACGCGGTGGCCCGTCGGGCCCGCTCCGCCGGGGTGGCCGGACGCACGGTGTCGGTGAAGCTCCGCTACCCGGACTTCACCACGATGGGCCGTAGCCATACGCTTGCCGATCCGACGGACCTAGCCGTAGAGATTCTCGAGGTGGCCACCGGACTGGTGGATTCGGTGGACACCACCCCGGGGATCCGTCTTCTCGGGGTCTCGCTCGGCAATCTTCAGGACGGTTCGGTCCGTCAACTCCGCTTCAACGACATCGAGGTCGCGGAGGGTCGGGCGCCCGGCTGGCGGGCCGCCGAGGGAGCCGTGGATGAGATCCGGGAGCGCTTCGGGAACAGCGCCATTGGACCGGCGGTGGCTGACGAACTGGGGCCCAAGGAGATCGGTGACAGCCAGTGGGGGCCCGACGTCTGACCCATCGGTCCCCCGTTTTCGATGAGCGGGAGCGTTGTCGCTCGCGTGCCCCTGTGCGATGCTTGAGGGGTGCCACTTTCCGAGGAAGAGGAACGCATCCTCAGCGAGATGGAGGAACGTCTCGTTGAGACGGATCCCCGCCTGGTCCGTGAGGTGAGCGAGACGACTGTCTACACCCAGCCGTTGCGGTCCATGAAGTGGGCGGTCGGCGGATTCGTGGCTGGAGTCACCCTGATGGTGGCGACCCTCTCGACGTCGTACCTGCTGGCCTTTGTCGGCTTCTTGGTCATGTTGGGTTCGGCACTTCGCCTCGAACGCGATGCCCGACAGGTCGGCCGTACCGGTCTGCGACAGGTCGCCGATTCCGGCCGGACCACCTCCCTGCGCGATGCGGTAGGCGGAACTCGGGCACGGGTCCGCGATCGGATGCGTGACCGCTTCCGGCGCGGTGAGGGTGGCCGGATCTGAGCAGAGGAGCCGACCGTCGACCCACGGTGCTGGCCATCGATGTGGGTGGCACCAAGTTGGCTGCGGGTCTGGTGGACGGCGATGGTCGGTTGATCGACCAACGCCAGAGGGAAACCGTCGCGTTTACCGGTGTTGGCGCTGATCCTGCACCTCTGGACGGTGGACAGGCGACCGACGGCACGTTCGAAGCGCTCTGGTCCATTGTCGAACCCTTCGTCGATCGCGCTGATGCGGTCGGCGTGGGATGCGGTGGCCCGATGGTGGGTGGGCCGGGAGACCGACGAATGTCCCCGTTGCACATTCCCCTGTGGGACGACCTTCCGTTGGCGGGCCTGTTGGCCGAGCGGTCCGGGCTGGACGTCGTGGTCGACAATGACGCCAAGGCGTTGGCCCTTGGTGAGGGTTGGTGCGGGGCGGCGGCCGGCCACCGGAACTTCCTGGCCATGGTCGTGTCGACCGGCGTCGGTGGGGGGATCGTGCTCGACGGTCGTCTGGTCGACGGCGCCACCGGCAACGCTGGTCATATCGGCCACCTCGTGGTGGATCCTGATGGCCCGGACTGTGCCTGCGGGTCCCGCGGTTGCCTCGAGGCGGTGGCGTCGGGGACGGCGATCGCCCTGGCTACCGGTGCGCCCGCTGCCGAGGCCTCGGACGAGATTCGTCGTCGGGCCGGGATGATGGTGGGTCGGGGAGTAGCCGACGTGGTGAACCTGCTCGACCTCCCGTTGGTCGTGGTGGCTGGTTCGGTGGCCCTCGGCTTCGGTGTCCCCTTCTTCGATGCAGCCGAGGAGGCGCTTCGTGCAAGGTGTGGCCTGCCATTCACCCGGGGCGCACGCATCGTGCCGGCCGGCCTCGGGGCCGACGGTCCGTTGGTGGGGGCGGCGGCAGTGTGGCACCACCACCGTGGTAGCGGGGTACTTCCCGCGGACCCTCCCGTGGGGGAGGATCGGAACTGATGGACGTTTGGTGGTTTGCACGGATGGCGGTGGCGGTGGCGGTGCGCCCCGTCTTGTGGGGCGTGGCCCTTCGGCAGGCCCACCGTCTGGCTGGTCGGGGCTGGTGGCGGCGTCCCCCGTTCCTTCCGGTACCGGCTCGGGCCTATGCGGCCTTTCGGGCCACCACTCAGTACGGCGATCCGACGGCGGCGCCGTCGGTCGACGACGTCATCGTGTGGCTGCAATGGGCTCGACGCTTCCCGGGTTGACCCGGGGGCCGGTTGGGACGTCTGGATGGCCGAGTGGTTGGATCGTCGGGTGACTGGATGACCGGATGGAATGTGCGTTGGCCGGAGGGCTCGGTGGCCGACCGACACGGACCGGTGGGGGAGATCTCCGAGCGGTCGGTACTGCGTCACCGAGTGCCCCGTTCGACTGTGGTGCTGGGGAGCGGCCAACGGGACCTTTCGGGGTTGGTGGATCGAGCGGCCGCGAAGGGTCTGGACGTGGTCCGACGCCGGTCAGGCGGGGGTGCGGTCCTGTTGCAACACGACGGAGTCCTCTGGGTCGACGTTCTGGTACCTCGGAACGATCCATTGTGGGATGACGACGTGGGACGGTCGTCCATTTGGTTGGGGGCCACCTGGTGCGAGGCGTTGGCCGTCTCGGGTGTGGCGGCCGACGTCCATCGGGGGTCGTTCATTTGCGGGCTGGCCGGCCGGGCCGTGTGCTTCGTGGGCCGGGCCGCCGGAGAGGTGGTGTCCGAAGGTCGCAAGGTGGTGGGGATCAGCCAGCGGCGGGACCGGAGCGGAGCCCGGTTCCAGTGTGCGGTTCTGCTGGGGGCCGATGCCGCGGCTCGGTCGGTGGCCCCTCTGGTCGACCTACTCGGCCTGGTGCCCCGTGCGGAGGTGCTCGCCGAGGTCGAGGCCACCGTTTCCGGGGTGGTGATTCCCGGCGTGGTCGATGTTGGTACTGCGGGTGTTGCTGCGGCCGATCACCTCTTCGACGCCTTCATGGAGGCTATTTCCTCTACCGGTTGAGCCGAGCTTCCGGTGCAGTTCCTGCAGGTCGAGGGGCTCGCGCGCGCCTGTAATCGGAGTTGCGCCGTTTGTGGTGGGGGCGACTTGCATCGTGGGGGTGGAAAAGGGCTAGAGTGGGGCGCTATGGGGACTAGTGGGGACCCAGCGGTGAACGGTACCGGGTTCCTCCTCCACGGCAATCGACACCACCGGACGAGTAGAGGGGAGGCATCGACATGGTCTTCGTGGGAGCCCACGACCACACGCTGGACGACAAGGGCCGACTCGTACTCCCCGCCCGGTTCCGCAGTCACTTTGCCGAATCGGCCTATCTGCTGCCGAACGCCGGATGCATCTCGCTCTGGGAGCCCGAACGCTTCGAGAAGATGATCGGTCGTCTCGGTGAGCAGGTCCGAGCGGGCGAGATCGATCCTCTCTCTCCGAAGAAGGTGGCCCACGCGTCGAGCATCGTCCGACCCGATGCCCAGGGGCGAATCACCATTCCTGAACGACTGCGCACCTTCGCCTCCCTCGAGCACGACGTCATGGTCTGCGGAGCGGTCGAATCCCTCGAGATCTGGAATGCCGAGACCTGGGCGGCCATGTCGTCCGACCTGGATCAGTCGGTGGCCGATCTATTCCTGCGCACCGGGATCTGAGCACCCTTCACCTGCTCGTCTCGACCCTGCCGGAGCGGGTCAAGGGCGACATCCGACACGACACACCGAACACAGGAGACGACCAGCACCCACGAGATCTGAAGACCAGGACGACCGACACCGTTCGGCTCGTCCCTGGACCGTCCCCCGATCGGCAGGATGGGAGGCCCCTACTCCGCCCGCTTGCCATCCAGCCCGACTCGGGGAGACATCCCGACGGGTGCCGCCTGATCGGGGGACGGTCGAGGGACGAGCCTTGGGGCCGAGGCGCCGAGGTGGTCGGACAGGTACGGATGCGGCCCGGACCATGACAGAGCAGTTCGATGAAGAGATGAGGGTCGAGAGCCACGGATCGTCGGCCTTCCACCACGTTCCAGTGATGTGCTCCGAGGTGCTCGATGTGCTGATGGAGGCACCAGCAGGGGTGATCCTCGATGCCACGGTCGGTGGAGGAGGCCACGCCGAGGCCGTTCTCACCGCACGACCCGACCTGACTGTGCTGGGCCTTGACCGTGACGACGCCGCACTGGCTGCCACCGCTGAACGCCTAGCGCCCTTCGGCGACCGGGTGGTGTTGCACCGTTCGGCCTTCGGTGACCTGTCGACCGCCCTGGATGCCGTCGGTGTGAAACGAATCTCGGGCTTCCTGTTCGACCTTGGCGTGTCCTCTCCGCAACTTGACCAAGCGGACCGGGGGTTCAGCTACCGGGAGGCCGGCCCGCTGGATATGCGAATGGATCGCCGACAGGAGCTCACGGCCGCAGCGGTCGTGAATGAGTACGACGAGGCGGAGCTGGCCCGGGTGCTGCGTTGGTACGCCGATGAACGCCACGCCCGCCGGATCGCCCGAACGGTGGTTGCCGCCCGACCGGTGACCGACACGGCCCAACTGGCCGAACTGGTACGTGACGCGATTCCGGCCCCGGCCCGCCGTCGCGGTGGCCATCCCGCCAAGCGCACCTTCCAGGCCATCCGTATCGAGGTCAACGGTGAACTAGACCAGTTGGCGGGTGCCATCGACGAGGCGATTAGACGCCTGGTGCCCAGTGGGCGGGGAGCGGTCCTGTCCTATCACTCGGGTGAGGACCGGATCGTGAAGCACCAATTCGATCGGGCGGCCACCGGTGGATGCTCCTGCCCACCTCGCCTCCCTTGCGCCTGCGGTGCCCAACCGACGGTCGTCATGGCTCGCCGTGCTGGCTGGACGCCGGGTGACGATGAGGCCACCGTCAATCCCCGTGCCGTCAGCGCCCGACTTCGGACCGTGGAACGGGTCGAACGTCAGTTGGAGACGCTGTGACCGCCGTACTTCGCCCGGTTCGGACGCCTCGGACCGCTCCGATAGGGCCCGTTGCTGAGGTACCAGATCCTCCGGGCATGGCCGGGCAACGGCCCGTGGAACTACGACTAGCCCGCATGACGGGTGGTACCCGGTTCGGAGTGGTCGGTCTCCTGGCAGTGGTCGCCTTCTTCGCAGGTCTGCTGGTTCTGGCCAACTTCCATGTGGTGGTCATCGGTGACCAGTTCGAGTTCGATCGCCTGGAGCGTCGGCTGGAGTCCGGACTCGAGCAGGCACAGGTGCTGCGTAACGAAGTGGCGCGTCTTGAGAGTCCGGATCGGATTCTCCGGGTGGCTGAGGGTCGTCTCGGGATGGTGCCTCCGCCTGAACGTCTCCAGTTGAACCTCGTCCTGTCGGATGACCCGGAGTCCGGGCTCGCGGTGCCGATCGGCGATCCCTTTGCCGCTGGAGACCGGTGAGTCGTCGGCCGGATTCCACCGTGGTGGGGGCGCGCGGCGCCGTACGCCAGGTTCCCCTTCGTGCCGTTCAGATCGGATTCCGCCGTCGCTTGGTCTTCGTCGCCGGACTGCTGCTCATTGCTGCAGCCCTCCTCGTGTGGAGGCTGGCCGTGGTCCAGATTGCCGAGCCGGACCGCTTTCTGGCCTACGGCGAGTCGCAGCGGATCCGGTCAGTGGCGATCACCGCGACTCGGGGCGCCATCGTGGATCGCAACGGCGTCGATCTGGCGCTCTCGCTTCCGCTGCCGTCGTTGGTCGCCAACCCACAGGCCGTGGAGGATCCGCGCCAGGTGGCCCGTCTGCTCGCCTCTGTTCTAGATGAAGACGTCGACTTCCTCGAGGGGCGACTCTCTGGTGACGGACAGTTCGCGTGGCTTGGACGCCACCTCGATCCGGTGGTGGCCTCCGAGGTCATGGACCTTGAACTACCGGGCGTTCGAATTCTGGAGGAGCGGGCTCGTGTCCGCCCTGGTGAACGGTCGGCGCTCGGCCTCCTCGGTCGGACCAACATCGACTCGGTTGGCATCAGCGGTCTCGAGCTGGTCTACGACGGGCTGCTCTCCGGTGTCCACGGCCGGAAGATCGTCGAGCGCGATCTGAGGGGTGCGTCGATCCCGGGGGGCGAGTACAACGTCGAACCCCCCTCGCATGGACGAACCCTGGTGCTGACCATCGATCGCGCACTCCAGTTCGAGGCCGAACGACTCCTATTCGAGGGTATTGAGCGGGTCGGCGGGCAGAGCGGAATCCTGGTGGCCATGGATCCGGCCACCGGTCAGGTTCTGGCATCGGCCACCGTGGTTCGTGGCGACGATGGCGAGATCCGGGCGTCTGGTGAGCACCGGGCTGTGACGTGGACGTACGAACCCGGTTCCATTATCAAGCCGCTCACCTTCTCCGCCGTGCTGGATGCGGCGGTCGCTTCGCCGGACACCGTCCGGGAAGTCCCGGGCCGGATCGACGTCCATGACGCCACGTTCCGTGATGCGCCATTACACGATCCGGTCGACCTTTCGGTGGCCGACGTGTTGCGTCGTTCTTCCAACGTCGGAACGATCATGTGGGCCACTGACCTCGGACGGGAGGCCCTCCACGCCAAGTTCCGAGAGTTCGGCTTGGGCCGGGTGTCGGCGCTGGACTTCCCCGGTGAGTCGGGCGGCAGCCTCTTGACGTTGTCGGGTTGGTCTGGAACGTCACTCCCTACCATCGCCATTGGTCAGGGCGTGTCGACCACCCCGATACAGATGCTCACCGCTTACGCCACCCTGGCCAACGCCGGAATCCGACCCGCGCCCACCCTGGTGCTTGGAACGCGAGACGATGAGGGGATGTTTGAGCCACGCCGTGCCGGTCGCACCACAACGGTCATCCCGTCCACGGTGGCTACCGAGGTAGTGGCGATGATGGAAGGAGTCGTCGAGTCTGGCACCGGCACCCGTGCCGCTGTGCCCGGCTACAGGGTGGCCGGCAAGACCGGGACAGCCTGGAAGACCCGTCCGGAAGGCGGCTACGGGTCTGAGGGTGACCGTGACTACGTGGCCAGCTTCGCTGGGTTCTTGCCGGCTGACGATCCCCGACTAGTGGTCCTTGTGGTGGTCGACGAGCCGTCATTGGCCCACTATTCCGGAGGGAGGGCCGCGGCGCCGATCTTCTCGGAGTTCGCCCAGTTCGCGGTCCGCCGCCTTCGGATCCCTTCGGAATCCGAACGTGCTGGTCTCGAACAGGCCGGTCGAGTACGGGCCTTAACCCCTGCACACCAGCGGCTGCTCGACGAAGCAGCGTTTGAGACGGCCGCTCCCTCGATCGGAGGCTGACGTGCGGCTCGCCGCGTTGCTTACTGCAGCGGGTCTGGAACCATGCGACCCGACCGGTGATCCCGATGTGCTCCGGGTGGCGCATGACTCAAGGGAGGTCACCGATGGCGACCTGTTCTGCTGTATCCCCGGTGGCACCTATGACGGACACGGCTTCGCTGCCGACGCGGTGGCCGCCGGTGCCGTCGCCGTCCTGGCTGAACGGTCCATCGGAGACGTAACGGTACCGACGGTGATCGTGCCTTCGGTGCGCGCCGTTATCGGACCGGTGGCTGCGGCGCTCAACGGTTGGCCGTCTCGGGCCCTCGACCTGGTGGGAGTGACCGGCACCAACGGCAAGACGAGTGTCGTCCACCTACTCCGGTCCATCCTCGAGACCTCGGGCCTCCACGCAGGGTCGTGGGGCACCTTGTCCGGCGAACGCACTACGCCGGAGGCGACGCACCTTCAGGCCACCATCGCCGGTTGGGTGGACGACGGTGTCGAGGCGGCAGCGATTGAGGTCTCCTCCCATGCCCTGGCCCAGCACCGGGTGGATGGGATCACGTTCGCCGCGGTGGGGTTCACGACCCTCGGACGCGACCACCTGGACTTCCATGGTTCCCCGGCCGTCTATGAGGCGGCCAAGGCCCGGCTGTTCGAGGAAGGGTTCTCAAACCACGCGGTCGTGAACGTGGGCGATGCGGCCGGTGCACGCATGGCATCGGTGGCCGAAGCGGCGGGGCTGTCGGTCGTACGGGTCGATCCAGTAGAAACCGATGCCGATCTGAGGCCCGACGGATGCACGTTGAGCTGGCGTGGTCGGACCGTGCGGGTGGCCACCGGTGGCCGGTTTACGGTCGCCAACGCCCTGGTGGCTGCTGAGTTGGCCGTGGTCCTGGGATGCGGGGAGGACGAGGTGGTCGCCGGGCTCACCGTTGCCACTCCCGTCCCTGGACGCTTCGAGCCGGTCCTGTTGCCTGACGGCCCGGCCGTGATCGTCGACTACGCCCACACGCCCGATGCCCTGTCGGCGGTACTGGGTGCCGCCCGGGAGGTCCTGGACGGTCAGGTCTATGCCCATGCGGCGGCACCCGGGCGGTTGCTGGTGGTGTTTGGATGTGGTGGTGATCGTGATGTCGGGAAGCGGCCGCTCATGGGTCAGATGGCCGACGAGGCCGCCGATGTCGTGGTCGTCACGTCCGACAATCCGAGGGGTGAACCACCTGAGGGGGTGATAGCGGACATCCTTGCGGGAATGGAACGACCCGATCCGCTCGTGGAGCCCGACCGTCGCCGTGCCATCGCCGTCGCCCTGGCTGCAGCGTCGACCGCCGATCTGATCGTGGTGGCCGGCCGGGGTCACGAAACCTTCCAGGAGATGGGAGGTCTTCAGCTCCCCTTCGACGACCGCGCGGTGGTCGTCGAAGAGTGGACACGGATGATGGATAGTGGGTCCGGTCCGGGGGTAGACCGGTGATCCGGATCCTGTTGGCCGCCGGCATTGCCATGGTGGTATCCCTCATCGGTACCCGCGTGCTCATCCTGTGGTTGACCCGTCTGCGACTCGGCCAGCCCATCCGGGACGACGGTCCGGAAGGTCATGTCACCAAGGCCGGTACGCCGACCATGGGAGGACTGGCCATCATCGGCGGGGCGTTTCTCGGCTATGTCCTGAGCGACCTGTACCGAGGCATCTATACCCGCACGGGGATCTTCGTGATGCTGGCCATCATCAGTGGGGGCGTGGTCGGGCTGATGGACGACTGGATCAAGGTGGTGCGTGAGCGCAACCTCGGTCTCAGCAAGCGGGCCAAGATGCTCGGGCTCTTCGCAGTGGCTCTCACCTTCGCTGTACTGATGCTGGAACACGCACCGACCCACACCACGCTGTCGGTCACCCGTTTCGACCAGCCGGGCATTGAACTGGGCTCGATCCTCTGGTCGATCTGGGCCGTGCTGCTCATCACCGGTTCGGCCAATGCCGTCAACCTGACCGACGGTCTAGATGGCCTGGCGGCCGGGGCGGGCACCTTCTGCTTCGGTGCCTACACCGTCATCGCCTTTTGGCAGTTCCGATATCCCGAGACCTACGACATCGCCCATGCCCTCGACTTGGCGGTGGTAGCGGCGGCCATGGCCGGCGGCTGCCTGGGCTTCCTGTGGTGGAACGCCGCTCCGGCTCGGATCTTCATGGGTGATACGGGGTCCCTGGCCATTGGCACGGGCCTGGCCACCCTCGCATTGGCCACCGGAACGCACCTGCTGTTGCCCATCGTGGCCGGCCTGTTCGTGGCCGAAACGGTGTCGGTGATCGTGCAGATCGCGAGCTTCCGCCTGTTCGGCGGCCGCCGGGTATTCCGGATGGCGCCCTTCCACCATCACTTCGAGCTGAGCGGATGGCCCGAGACCACGGTGATCATCCGGTTCTGGATCATGTCGGGACTCTGCACGGCTGCAGGTCTGGGGATTTTCTATGCCGATTCATTGTCGGCCGGGGTGGCCGACGGGCTCGGCGGATGACCGACGCCACCACGCTGGTCCTCGGACTGGGAGTGGCCGGTCGGGCCGTGCTGGATGCCCTGGTCCGCCGGGAGTTCCACGTGGTGGCCGTGGACGATGCGCCGGGAGGTGAGGCCCGCCAGTGCGCTGATCGCCTTGGTGTGCCGCTGGTCGAGGCACCGGCGGCCGACGCGTGGCCACGGCTGCTGGGTGGAATCAGTGAGGTGGTCATGGGCCCTGGCGTTCCCGATGCCCACCCCTGCCACGCCGCGGCCCGAGCGGCCGGGGTACCGGTGGTCGACGAGTCTGATCTGGCAGCTCGCTGGGACGACCGCCCCCGTTGCGCTGTGACCGGCACCAACGGGAAGACCACGGTGGTGACTCTGGTGGCGGAGATGTTGGAACGTTCCGGTATTCGGACCCTGACTGCCGGGAACACCGATACGCCGCTCGTGGCGGCCATCGATGACGCCGAGGTGTCGACCTTCGTGGTCGAGGCCTCTTCGTTCCGCCTCGGTCACGCCGACATGTTCAAGGCGTCGCCTGCCGGGTGGCTGAACTTCGCGCCGGACCATCTCGACGTGCACGCGGATGCTTCCGCCTACGAGGCGGCCAAGGCCCGGATCTTCGAAGGGGTAGCCCGGCCAGCAGATGCGGTGGCCAACGCTTCTGATCCGGTGGTCATGGCCCACGCTCCCGAGGGGGCGTTGTTGTTCGGGGGTGTCGACACGCCCTGTCGAGTCGACGGTGAGGGATCGTCCGCTCTTCTGATCGTGAACGGCGAGCCCCTCATCGAGGTGGCCGCCTTGATGCGTTCGATGCCCCATGACCTAGACAACGCTCAGGCGGCCGCCGCCCTGGCCATTCGCGCCGGAGCCTCCCGGGCGGCCTGCGCCGAGGCCCTGCTCGGGTTCGCCGGATTGGCCCACCGGATGGCCCTGGTGGCCGAGATTCAGGGCATCCGTTTCGTGGATGACAGCAAGGCCACCACCCCGCACGCCACGCTGACCGCCATGGCCGGCCTACCGGGATCGGTCCTGATCGCCGGCGGGCGTAACAAGGGTGTGGACCTCGCTGTCCTGGGCAGGTCCCGACCCCGTGCCGTGGTGGCCATTGGTGAGGCGGCCGACGAGATTGTCGAGGCGTTCGCTGGCCGCTGTCCCGTCCACGAGGCTGCCTCGATGGACGAGGCGGTGGCTCTGGCCCACGAGGCAGCCGACGGTTCCGGAACGGTGCTGCTCTCCCCGGGCTGCTCGTCGTTCGACTGGTACGGCTCGTATGTGGAACGTGGCCTCGACTTCGGACGGATCGTCCGTTCCTTGGACGGGGCCGGGGCGTGAACGCCGTGACGACCGATAAACGTCGGGTTCGAGAGTTGGGCACGTCGACGCATCGGCCACGCCGCCCAGCCCGCTTCGTGGTGCTGGCCTTCATGGCCATGCTGATGGTCCTGCTGGGCATTGTGATGGTCCTCTCGGCGGCATCGGTGCAGGACCTCCGAATCCATGGCAACGCCTGGTACCACCAGCGCCGGCAGCTCATCTGGGTAGTGCTGGGTCTGGCTGGACTGGTGGCCACCTCGAGGCTCGACTACCGGCGACTAAAGCCGATGGCCGTCTGGCTCCTGGTCGGCTCGGTGGTACTCCTGCTGGCCGTCTTCATCCCGGGCATTGGCATTCGGGCCAACGGTTCATCACGGTGGATCGGCGTCGGTGCCGCTACCTTCCAGCCATCGGAGCTGGCCAAGCTGGCCGTAATTCTCTACGGGTCGGTCCTCCTGTCGAGTCGACCGGTGAATGACCTCCGGGGCACGATTCTGCCGCTGGCTGCCGTGCTGGGCGGGGTCGGTGCGCTCGTCTACGCCGAACCTGACCTGGGAACCACGATCATCCTGGCGGCCATCGCTGCCTCGCTGCTCTTCTTCGCCGGACTTCGACTGGCCATCGTGGGAGCGACCGCTGCGTTGGGCGTCAGCATGATGGGGGCCATGACGATGACCGTCGGCTACCGGCGCGAGCGCCTGCTGTCTATGTTCGACCCGTGGAGTGACCCGCTCAACACCGGTTGGCAGGCCATCCAGGCCGGCGTTGCCATGTCAAACGGCGGCCTTTGGGGCATGGGCCTGGGGGCTAGCCGGGCCAAGTGGGGCTTTCTGCCGTTTGCTCAGACGGACTTTATTTTCGCCATCGTTGCTGAGGAGCTCGGTTTTGTGGCCGGCCTCGGCGTGATCCTGGTCTACCTGGTGATCGGCCTGGTCGGCCTGAACACAGCGCTTCGGGCTCCCGATCGTCTCGGCCAACTCCTGGCGGCCGGCATCACGACCTGGATCATGATCCAGGCCTATGTGAACATCGGTGCAGTCCTGGGTGTGCTTCCCATCACCGGGGTGCCTCTACCGCTCGTCTCCTACGGGGGGAGTTCGATGGTCCTCACACTGACCGCGTACGGCGTCCTGTTGAACGTGGCCCGGCAGACGCCATGAGCGACTCGGAGGCCCGAGTGGTCCTGATCGCCGGCGGCGGTACGGCCGGACATGTGTTACCCGGGTTGGCTATTGCTGAGGCGCTGGTGGACCGGAGCGTCGTGTCGGACCGTTCGGGAGTGCACTTGGTCGGTAGTCGACGGGGGATTGAGGTCGACCTGGTGCCTCCGTCAGGCTTCGGTCTGACCCTTCTTCCAGGACGGGGCATTCAGCGGAGGTTGACACCGGCCAACCTGGTAGCGGCCTCCGGCCTGGCACTGGCCTTCCTGCAGGCATTGGTGCTATTGGCCCGACGCCGGCCGGCCGTGGTGTTGTCCCTCGGTGGTTACGCCAGCGTGCCGTGTGTCCTCGCTGCCATCGTTCTGCGGATTCCGCTGGTGGTGGTCGAACAGAACGCGGTGCCGGGTGCGGCTAACCGACTGGCGGGCCGTTTCGCCCGGGCCTGCGCGGTTTCGTTTCCGGATACGGGCCTTCCGCGCTCGACGGTGACCGGCAACCCTGTACGTGGTGCCGTTAAGGCAGTGGCCTACGGTCGACGGCGTCCCGGCGAAGGGGCGTCCGATCGCCGGTCCGCTCGCGAGGCCCTGGGTGTCGATGAGCGGCCGTTCGTGGTGGTCTTCGGTGGATCTCTTGGTGCACGGCGCATCAACCGTGCAGCGGCGCGTGCGGTGGAAGACTGGACGGGTGGCCCGGTGGTCATCGAGCACGTGGTGGGTGCCCGAGGATGGAACGACCCTCGGGAACGAGCCGGGTCACCGGCACCGGAGGTCGAGTATCGCCCGGTGGAATACGAGGCCGACATGCCGACCGTGTTGAGCGCCGTGGACCTGGTGGTGTGCCGGGCCGGGGCGACGAGCGTCGCCGAGTTGTCGGCCATTGGCGTGCCGTCGATCCTGATACCGCTACCCGGCGCTCCCGGTGATCACCAGACGGCCAATGCCCAACACCTGGAGCGGTGCGGCGGGGCGCGACTGGTGCCTGACGGAGAGCTAGATGGAGTCCGGTTGGAGGCTGAACTGTCAGCGCTGCTGGCCAATCCGACGTCATTGGACGCCATGGCTGACGGCGCTCGGTCCGTCGGGGTTCCCGATGCTGCCGATCGCGTCGTAGAGATGATCGCCGATCTACTGGATGGTCGGCCCGGGTCGAGGGACTCGTCATCATGAGCGGGGATGGTCTCCTGGACCTGGCATCGACCGTGCATGTCCACGTGATCGGTATCGGCGGTGCCGGCATGAGTGCGATTGCCGAGGTGCTTGCCACCATGGGACACCGGGTCTCGGGATCGGATCTGAAGGCCTCCACTGGCTTGGATCGTCTCCGGGCACAAGGCATCGAGGTACATATCGGACACGATGCGGCCCATGTCGGCGAAGCCGACGTCGTGACCCGATCGACAGCGGTGCCTGACGACAATCCGGAGTGTCAGGAGGCCGTCCATCGGGGGCTTTCGTTGCTTAGTCGGGCCGAGGTCCTAGGTGCCATCTCCCGCCTCCGCATGACGGTGGCGGTGGCGGGCACCCACGGGAAGACCACTACGTCGTCGATGCTGGCCCTTGCCCTCCGTGGGGCGGGACTCCGACCGTCGTTCGTCATCGGCGGCGACGTGAACGAGATTGGAACTGGAGCGGCGTGGGACAGTGGGGACCTGTTGGTGGTGGAAGCGGATGAGAGCGACGGCTCCTTTCTCCGACTGGAGCCAGAGTTGGCCGTGGTGACCAACCTGGAACCGGACCACATCGAGCACCATGGCGGGTTCGAGGCGCTGCGATCGTCGTTCGACGAGTTCGTCGCGGGTGTGGACGGCCCGGTGGTGCTCGGCATCGATGATCCCGAGGGAGCGGCGTTGGCCGAACGGTCCCGACGGAGTGGCCTCGATGTTTGCACGGTGGGAACGTCGGACGCCGCCGACTGGATGATTACCGAACTCCGGGAGTCCTGGGACGGCGTGAGGTTTGTCCTGCAGGGCCCCGGGACCGACGTGTCGGTGGCGCTTCCCGTTCCCGGACTGCATAACGCGCGAAATGCTGCCTCGGCGGTCGTCCTGGCCCTGCTGGTCGGGGCCGATCCACTGGCCGTGGCCGATGCACTCGGTCGCTTCGGCGGCGTGGCCCGAAGATTTGAACATCGGGGGCGGGCCGGTGGGGTGACTTTGGTGGACGACTATGCCCACCTGCCCACCGAGGTCTCGGCCACCATTCGGGCGGCTCGCACCGGCAACTTCGATCGTGTGGTGGCCGTCTTCCAGCCCCACCGTTTCAGTCGGACCGAGGCGCTCTGGTCGTCCTTCGGTCCTTCCTTCGAGGGGGTGGATCTCCTGTTCGTGACCGACGTGTACCCCTCCGGGGAGGCGCCCCGTCCGGGGATCACCGGCCAACTGGTGGTGAACGCCGTCCGTCGAGATCTGCCGGATCTAGACGTCCATTATGCGGCGCGCCGCGACGACCTACTGGATGCGCTGGTGGGCGAACTCCGAGCTGGGGATCTTTGCCTCACCATGGGGGCGGGTGACCTGACCTCGGTTCCCACCGACCTGAGAGAGCGGCTGGTGGACCATGGGGCAGCAGATGTCTGAGCAGGCTCCCGGGACGGCTTACGAGGTGCAGGGCTTTGGCCCATTGGACGAAGCGTTGTTCTCCGCGGACCTACTGGAAGGTGTCCGGGTAGACCATCCCATCGGGGCATTGACGACTTATCGGGTGGGCGGCGCCGCGGCCCGGTTCGTCCGGCCTGTTGACGTCAGCGAACTGGAACGGGTGGCCAGAGCCGTCGCCAAGGCCGGCGCCGCTCCCGGTCGAGAACATGGCATGGGGGTGATCCCGGTGTTGGTGTTGGGTCGAGGATCGAACCTGCTCGTCTCCGACGACGGATTCGCCGGACTGGCCGTCCAGCTGGGGTCCGGTTTCGATGAGGTGGTGGTCGACTTGGAGGCGGGTGGCGGGACGGTCCGAGCCGGTGGGGGAGCCAGCCTTCCGGTGGTTGCCAGGCGCACGGTAGCCGAGGGGTTGGCCGGCATGGAGTGGGCGGTCGGGGTGCCCGGATCAATCGGGGGTGCCGTTCGGATGAACGCTGGTGGCCATGGATCCGACATGTCCACGGTCCTCGTCTCCGCTTCCACCGTGGATCTGACCACCGGAGCATGTAGAACCCGGGCGGTCGATGAGTTGTCACTGGGCTATCGGCGCTCGTCGGTGGCCGGGAACGAGGTCGTGGTGTCCGTCGAACTCGGACTGCCAATCGGCGACCGGGCGGCGGGCGAGGCCCGTCTGGCCGAGGTCGTGCGGTGGCGGCGGGCCAATCAGCCCGGTGGGCAGAACGCCGGGTCGGTGTTCACCAACCCGTCCGATGATTCGGCCGGCCGGCTGATCGATACGGCCGGCGGCCGGGGGCTCCGAATGGGGACGGCCGAGGTGTCCAAGAGGCATGCGAACTTCATCCAGGTTGACGAGGGCGGATCGGCTGGCGACGTGGTCCGCCTCATGGCCGAGGTGGTTCGGCTGGTGAGTGAGGTTCACGGGGTCACCCTCGAGTCTGAGACCGTGCTCATCGGCTTCTGATGGAGATCAGTTCGGACACTGGTCAGGACGCTGGTCAGGACGCTGGTCAGGACGCTGGCCCCACCGTTTTGCCTGCTCCTCGGCGTCGAGGACTCGTCGTGGCCTGGGTGGCGCTCTCGCTGATCGTCACGGCGGTGGGTTTGTTTGCTGCTACACGGACCGAACTGCTCGACGTTGATGAGATTCGGATCGTGGGGGTCTCGGCGAGCCTGAACGAATCCTCCGTGCTGGAGGCTCTCTCGATCTCCGTCGGTTCGCCGATGACCGGGGTTGATCTCGATGAGGCGACCCGTCGGGTGGCGGCTCTTCCGAAGGTGGCTGGTGTCGAGGTGGAACGGGACTGGCCTGGTGCGGTGGTGGTGTGGATCGTCGAACGCCGCGCGGTGGTTAACGCAGTGGCGTCCGACGGTCGACTGGCAGCACTGGATGCCGACGGTACGGTGCTCGAGCACCTGGACACTGTTGACCCGTCGCTGCCAACCATCAGGGTCGACGGTGTGAGACGTCCCGGAGTTCGCCTGTCGGGCTTGGGATCGCTCCTCGATGCAGCGGATGCCGTCACCGAGGATCTCGCTGCATGGATCGTTGCTCTCGTGCCGACCGGCGACGGGGTGCGGGCTGAGTTAGTGGGCGGAGTCGAAGCCGATCTGGGGCTGGGCGACGACTACCGCGATGAGATGAGGGCATTGGCCACCGTGCTCCATCGGGTGGAGCTGTCGTGCATTGTTCGCATCGACGTTTCGGTTCACGACATCCCTGTAGTCCGCCGAGACGATATGCACTGTTCTTGAACGGGTTCCTGAAATCGGGTTTCGGAGGCTGAGACCCGACGGGTTGACGTTCTTTGACCACGCGCCGTAGTCTCATGACCACGGATCGGGGTCATAGGATCTCAACCTTCGACCTCTACTTGAAGGTTAGTCATGGGTGCTGCTGGTACCTGGACGACCCCGGACCGATCGTGAGCCGACCACCATGGACGGCACAGGAACCAACGAGAACGAGAAGAGGAAGAACCGATGGTGGGAAGCCCCCAGAACTACCTGGCAGTGATCAAGGTGGTGGGCGTCGGCGGTGCTGGCGTGAACGCCGTGAACCGGATGATCGATGCCGGCCTGAAGGGTGTCGAGTTCATAGCCGTGAACACCGATGCCCAGGCGCTCCTCATGAGCGACGCCGATGTCAAGCTGGACATCGGTCGAGAGCTCACCCGCGGACTGGGTGCTGGGAGCGATCCCGAGATCGGTCGCCAAGCAGCCGAGGATCACCGGGCCGAGATCGAGGAGGCGCTCGAAGGTTCTGACATGGTGTTCATCACCGCAGGCGAGGGTGGTGGCACCGGTACCGGTGGCGCCCCGATCATCGCTGAGGCGGCACGTGCCGCGGGGGCGTTGACCATCGGCGTGGTCACCCGACCGTTCAGCTTCGAGGGTCGTCGTCGATCGGTTCAGGCCGAGCAGGGCATCGTGCAACTCAAGGAGAAGGTCGACACCCAGATCGTCATCCCGAACGACCGCCTGCTGGATGTCTCTGACGAAAAGACCGCTCTCCTCAACGCCTTCGATACTGCCGACGAGGTGCTCCTCCAAGGAGTGCAGGGGATCACGACGCTGATCACCACGCCGGGCCTCATCAACACTGACTTCGCTGACGTGCGAACCATCATGGCCGGGGCCGGTTCGGCCCTCATGGGCGTGGGGCAGGCCACCGGCGACGGGCGGGCCCTCAACGCTGCCCGCAAGGCCATCTCTAGCCCGATGCTCGAGGCTTCCATAGAGGGAGCTCGGGGCATCCTCCTGAACATCTCCGGCCCGCGTGATCTGGGCCTGTTCGAGGTCAACGAGGCAGCCGAGGTGGTCCACGGCGTGGCCCACCCCGAGGCCAACATCATCTTCGGAACCGTGGTCGACGATGAGATGGGTGACGATGTCCGGGTCACGGTCATTGCAGCGGGCTTCGACCGATGGGACGGTGATCGTCCCCACGCTGAGTCGGTCGCACCGTTGGCTGGCGGCGATGCCATTGTCGACGTGTTCGCCGATCGCGGCGACGACCTCGACGTTCCGAGCTTTCTCAGGTAGGGGCCGATGGCCAGGGAACTGATCCGACGGAGTCTCCCGTCGGGTCGGACCGCCCGGGTCGTCATGTCCGAGATCACCGATGGTGACGTCGCTGCCGGCCACGTCACCATCGGCGGTCCGGATGACGCCTCAACCGATGCGAAAGGGTGGACACGACCCTGGACGTTGCTGGACCAGGTGCACGGTGACGGCGTAGTCGTGGTGGATGCTGCCGGCGCCCACTCCGGAACCCGGGCCGATGCGGCGGTCACCTCCATGGTCGACGTGCCGCTGGCTATCCGGGTCGCCGACTGTGTGCCGGTGGCCTTTCTGGGTGACCGTTGCGTGGGTGTGGCCCATGCCGGTTGGCGAGGCCTTAGGGCCGGGGTCCTCGAGCGAACCGTTGAGGCCATGAAGAGACTGGACGGCATCACGCCGGTCGTAGCGGTGGTCGGGCCGCATATCGGGGCCTGCTGCTACGAGTTCGGCGACGCCGATCTGGATGACCTTGCGGACCTGTTCGGATCGTCGATCCGCTCCACGACGACGGCCGGCCGGCCGGCCCTGGATCTCTCGTCGGCCCTGTCGGGGATACTGGTCGGGGCCGGCATACCGATGATCCACGACGGGGCCTGCACTTCGTGCGACGACCGGTACTGGTCGTTCCGGGCCTCGGCAACCGCCCGTCGTCAGGCGATGGTGGCCTGGACCGAGGAGGGCTGAACGTTGGAACACGCCACCGACCGGTTCCCATCTCCAGACGAGTTGGCCTCGCGCCTCGGCCTCCTCGACGACCGCCTCCGTGAACTCAGCGGAGGCCGAACCGCGATGCTCCCGGTCACCAAGGCCTTCGGGGTCGACGCAGTGCGTGCGGTCCTGGCCACCGGCCGGACCGAGGTCGGCGAGAACTACGCCCAGGAACTGCTGGGCAAGCATCTGGACCTTGTGGCCGAAAAGGAATCTGAGGCCGAGGGGACCGTGCCGTCGGCCCGATGGCACATGATCGGCGGGGTACAGCGAAACAAAGTTCGTCGTCTGGCCGGAATCGTCTCGCTCTGGCAGACCGTCGACCGTGTCGATTTGGTCGACGAGTTGGCTCGTCGGACGCCCGGTGCCCGGATCCTCGTACAAGTCGACCCGGCCGGCACGCCGGGCAAGGGAGGCTGCCCGCCGGCCGACGTCGAGGGCCTGGTGTTGCGGGCGGTCGATGGTGGGTTGGAGGTGGCGGGCCTCATGACCGTCGGAGTGATCGGAGATGCCGAGGCCACTGGAGCGGCCTTCCGGGTGGTGGCACGGCTGGCCGACGATCTTGGGCTGGTCGAGCGATCCATGGGAATGTCGGGCGACCTGGAATCGGCCATCGAACACGGTTCGACAATGGTCCGCATCGGCCGTGCGCTGTTCGGCGATCGCCCCTGCTGATTCTGCTCACCAGTGGGCTGGCCAGGCTGGTGACGAGCTGGTTTGCGAGTCGGGGACGGGGTGCCGGGAGCGGACCGGGTGTGCCGGTACCATCGGTGTTCGATGAAGAAGTTGATGCTGTGGCTGGGACTCGGCCCCGATGAGGCCTACGAGGACCTGAGTGACGAGCCGATCCTGCGTGGGCCGTTATCGTCCATTGAGTTCGCCGAGGCCCGGGTGGCCGCCGAGACTGGTGGCAAGGTCAGCCCACTACATACCCGCACCCAGACATCGAACACCGTGCGGACCCTCCCGGCCGAATCGACGGGCACCGTGCGACCCCTCCGGCCGGCGACCACGGCTAAGCCGTACACCGTGACTCCGACCTCGTTTAACGACGTCCAGGAGATGGCGGACCGCTTCAAGGTAAAGCAGCCGGTGATTGTCAACCTCCAGGGCGTGGATGCCGAGTTGTCGAGGCGGATCATCGACTTCGCCAGTGGGGTCTGTTACGGCGGCGACGGGCAGATGGAACGCATCACCCATCAGGTGTACCTGCTCACCCCGTCCGATGTGGAGGTATCCGACGAGGACCGCCGCCACCTCGGAGACTGACGGCTTCCATGATCTGCACGCTTCTCCAGCTCTACCTGCTCGTGCTGGTGGTCCGTGTTCTGATGAGTTGGTTTCCCGTCTCCCGGGACGGCCCGATCGCCACTGTGGCCGGCGTGCTCTACACCGTCACTGATCCGGTGCTTCTACCGCTCCGGCGGATCCTGCCGGCAGTCCGGATGGGCCACATGGCGCTTGACCTGTCACCCATTGTGGCGTTCTTTGGCCTTTCGATCCTGATGGGTCTGCTCGGCTGCTGACCTGCCCCGAGCGAGCGGAGGCGCGGCGGTAACATTGGGTCATGGATTCCCGTGGCAATTCCCGTGGCATGGGTGCAGATCGGGAAGCTGGTCTCGTGCACGAACTGGATGACGCCCAGTTCTCGACAAAGATGCGAGGCTACGACCCATCGGAGGTCGATGCCCTTCTGGATCGGGCCCGGCGTGCCATTGAGGAGTTGCACCTCACGGAGCGACGGGCCGAGGAGCGGGCCACGCTGGCTGAGCGTCAGTTGGAAGAGGAACTCGATGCGGCACGGACTGCACGTGCCACGGCGGAGGCGGGGGTCGCCACGGCGACCGCCGATGCGGCACGCATCGTCGCAGACGCCCGCCTGGCCGCCTCAGACCTGTGCGAGGCGGCCGAGATCGAGATCCGCGGGGCAGCCGAGGAGGCTCGCAGTCGAATGTTGGCGGAGATCGCCGAACTGGAACATCAGCGGGACGGTGTTCACGAGGAGATCGAGGTGACGGCCGCCCATCTGGGGGCCCATCGGACCCGCCTCCAACGAGCGGTGATGGATCTGTCGACGTTGATTGATGAGATCGAGGAGCGTCCGGGCGGCCTGGTGGGTCCGGACGGCGCTGACCAGACGAATCCGACGCCGGTGCACAGTGAACCCACTCCGCTTCGGACGACGATGCACGACGTCCCGGAAGCTGTGGCTGATGAATCCTCCCTGCCCGAGCCGGACTGGGCGTCCAGCTCGACCGAGGTCGTGAGACCCATTCGATTGGCGGCGGCACCGGGTGCTTCGACGATGGACTCCCTAGGTGGCGCTGTCGGAGGAGACGAAGGAGATCTCGAGGCGTTCTTCGCCGACGATGGTTCCTGATGCTGTTTTCCAACGATCCCACCGGGTTTACCGGTGGCCCGATACGCTCCTGCGCCGATCGGGCCGGGTTCGAACTTCGAACCGCCGAGATGTCGGCATTGACGAGATGCCGCCGAGGAGATGACGGTCATGGCCGAAAAGGCTGCGAATAAGGCGCCCACGAAGAAGGCTGCGGCCAAGCCACCCGCCAAGAAGGCGCCCACGAAGAAGGCTGCGGCCAAGCCACCCGCCAAGAAGGCGCCCACGAAGAAGGCTGCGGCCAAGCCACC
>Ga0208947_1000167_pt1 | contig 35686 bp, 28 predicted proteins | sample AOAMet1_04_M0_20_2_FD_188226 | JGI IMG/M metagenome (GOLD analysis project Ga0208947, IMG submission 188226) | Ammonia-oxidizing marine microbial communities from Monterey Bay, California, USA - CAN11_04_M0_20 (SPAdes) | ecosystem: Environmental > Aquatic > Marine > Intertidal zone | place... | reverse complement strand
TCTTATTTAGTAAAATGTTTCTACTCGCTACTTGGTATTTAACTAGATCAGGGAAATCGGTTGGGTTAAATAAATATCCTACACCAAACTCCAAGCTAGCATCAGAGCTGGTGTATTCTTTACTGAAAAAATTCTGCTGGCCAAAAACACTCGTTGTTACACAAAAAACTAATACGAATATAATATTTCTTAACATATGTAAATAGTCATTATTGATTGACAAATATAACATTTTTTTTAATATAAAGCACTCACTAACCTTTTAACTGCCTTCCCCCTGTGGCTTATTGCCCCTTTTTCAACTTTATTCATCTCTGCAAAAGTTAACTGATAGCCATTTGGGATAAATATAGGATCATAACCAAAACCTTCTACTCCACTTTTAGTTTGGGTGATTTCTCCCTTACATTCTCCTTCAAACAAAGTTTCTTTTCCATCAATAATAAGTGCAATTACAGTCCTAAAATTTGCGCTTTTCTCCTTTTCTCCTTCTAGCTTATCAAGCACCTTTTTCATATTATCTTCTGCACTGCAATCCTCTCCTGCATATCTGGCAGAATATACCCCAGGTTCACCTCCTAAAGCATCAATTTCTAAGCCGGTATCATCAGCAAAACAATTAAACCCATAATTGTCAAATACATATCTTGCTTTTTGCAAAGCATTCTCCTTCAATGTAGGATTTGTTTCAGGTAATTCTTCATTACAATTAATCTCTTTTAAACTTAATATCTCAATTCCATCAGGAACTAAAGATCTAATTTCAGATAACTTATTAGAGTTGTTGGTAGCAAATACTAATTTCATTTATTTGTGATGATAAGGTTCATTATTTAAGATTGTGTATCCTCTATACAGTTGTTCTACAAAAAATAATCTAACCATTTGGTGAGAAAAAGTCATTCTAGATAATGATAATTTCTCATTTCCTCTATAATATAATTCCTGAGAAAACCCATAAGCACCTCCTACTACAAATACTAATCTCTTTTTTCCACTTATCGTCCATTGTTGTAACTTCTCAGCAAAGCTGGGAGAGCTAAAATCATTTCCTTTATCATCCAATAATACCAAATAATCAGAAGTATTTATCTGTTTTAATATCATCTCTCCTTCTTTTTTTATTAATTCTTTCTCTGAAAAATTCTTTGCATTTTTAATGTTCGAAATTTCTACTATCTCAAAATTTGTATAATGTTTTAATCGTTTCTGATAATCAGAAATTCCTTCTGTCAAATACTTCTCATTTGTTTTTCCTACTACAACTAATACAATCTTCATTTTTTGTACTTTTGGCAATATTAACAATTAGTATCCTGATGATAGACAAAGATTTTGAAAAGTTTATAACTAATTCACTAGCTGAAGACTTAGGAGATGGAGATCATAGTTCTCTTGCAAGTATACCATCTGATGCAACAAACAAAGCGCATTTACTAGTTAAAGATGAAGGGATTATAGCAGGAGTTGAACTATCTAAAATGATTTTTAATCAAGTAGATTCATCATTAAAAATAGAAACAATTCTATCTGATGGAGATAAAGTGAAAGTTGGAGACATTGCTTTTATTGTAGAAGGAAACTCTATATCTATTCTTACTGCTGAAAGATTAGTCTTAAATTGTATGCAACACATGAGTGCAATTGCTACAAAAACAAACTATTTAAACTCTTTAATCTCTAACACAAAAACTAAATTATTAGACACACGAAAAACTACCCCACTCAACAGAAAATTAGAGAAGTGGGCAGTTAAAATTGGAGGTGGGGTAAATCACAGATTTGGTCTTTTTGATATGATTATGATAAAAGATAATCATATTGATTTTGCTGGAGGGATTACAACAGCAATTCATAAAACGAAAGAATATCTTACAGAAAACAATAAACACTTAGATATAATTGTAGAAGCTAGAAATATTGATGAAGTAAATGAAATACTTAAAACAACTGGAGTAAAACGAATCTTGCTAGACAATTTTGATTATGAAACTACCAAAAAAGCAGTGAAAATAATTGGTAACACATGCCAAACAGAATCTTCTGGAGGAATAACAGAAGAAACCATTGCAGAATATGCAAAATGTGGTGTAGATTTTATTTCTGTTGGAGCGCTTACCCATTCAGTTATTAATTTTGATTTAAGTCTAAAAGCTATTTAATATTTTACTCTAACAAAGAAAAAGTGTAAATTTGTAATCACAAATTATTTAAATAATATTATGTATAAAAAACTACTAACTACATTACTAACTATTCTATGTGTTTCAGGATTTTCTCAGCAAAAATATGATGCACTTAGCTCACCAAACACATATAGAAATATTGACAACCCTAATTACTGGAAAAATAAAATGCCACATGCAGCTTATTGGCAACAAGATGTACACTACAATATAACAGCAAATATTGATGAAACTACTGATATTATTTCTGCTAACCAATCTTTAACATATTGGAATAACTCTCCTGACAACTTAGATATTGTTTATTTTCATTTATATCAAAATGCATTCCAACCAGATTCGTATTATGATGATTTACAAAAGCAAAATGGGAAATCTCCAAAATATGGTATGTATGAATCTCAGAAATTAGGAACCGTTGTAAACAATCTAAAAGTTGATGGAGTAGAAGTAAAAACAGAAATAGATAATACAATTATGAAAGTATATTTACCTACTAGTTTGAAATCTGGAGACAGTATTTCTTTTTCAATGGATTTTCAAACATATTTTGATAATGGAGGAGATGTTAGAAGAAGAATGGCTCTATTTAACGCTTGGGGTTATAAACATTATAATGGAGTACACTGGTATCCTAGGATTTGCGTATATGACTCAAAATTTGGATGGACAAAAGATCAGCACCTAGGAAAAGAATTTTATGGGAATTTTGGAACATTTGATGTTGAATTAAATTTCGCCTCTAATTTTGTTGTAGAAGCAACAGGATTTCTAACAAATCGGGAGGAAGTTCTACCAAAAGAATTAAGAGAGAAATTAGATATTACGAATTTTAAAGATAAAGAATGGAAATCTACACCATCAGTTATTACTCCATATAAAAAAGGAGAAACAAAAACTTGGAAATATCATGCAGAAAATGTTCATGATTTTGCATTTACTGCAGATCCTACTTATAGAATTGGAGAATCTTGGTGGGAAGATAAAGTATGTTACTCATTAGTACAAGAGCCACATGCAAGTAGATGGGAAAATGCAGCTGATTTTGGAGCTAATTGCATAAAGGTGTTTTCAGAGGATTTTGGAAGATATGTATATCATAAAATAATTGTTGCTGACGCAAGAAGTGGAATGGAATATCCTATGATTACACTAGATGGAGGTAGTGACCCAGGTTATAGAGGATTACTTGCGCATGAAATAGGACATATGTGGTTTTTTGGTCAGGTAGGAAACAATGAAACATACAGAGCATTACTTGACGAAGGTTTTACACAATTTCTGACTGCTTGGGCATTAATAAAAATTGACGGTGAATTTCTAATTGAAAATACTCCAAAATCAAAATACAAACAAAGATTTAAGGAAAAAGTCAAAGCAATTGATAGTAGAGTCTACTACGCTTATATAAATGATGCAACAAAACAAAATGATCCAGTAATTTCTACTCACTCAGATTGCTTTCATGGAGCTCTAAGACATGGAGGAGGATATAGGCATGTTTATTACAAAACTGCATCTATGCTATACAATTTACAATATGTTTTAGGAGATGAACTTTTTCTAAATGCAATGAAACATTATTTCGAAACTTGGAAAATTGCACATCCTTATAATGAAGATTTCAGAGATGCAATGATTCAATACACTAAAGTAGATTTAAACTGGTTCTTTGATCAGTGGCTAGATACTGACAAACGAATTGATTACTCCGTAAAGAAGAAAGGTAATATGGTGACTTTTGAAAGGAAATCTAGAATGCAAATGCCAATTGATTTCATGGTAATTGCTAATGATGGCAAAACTTATGATTACCATATTCCAAATCATTGGTTTGTAAAAAACACAGACGCAACTGTTCTTCCAAAATGGCATGCTTGGGATTTACTACAACCAACTTATTCTACAGAAATTAATATCCCTTCAGGAATAAAAGAGGTGATTATTGACCCTACAAATAGATTGGCTGACTCTTATATGCCAGATAATTCGTCTAAATGTAATACATCTTTTAAATTTAACGATAATCTATGGAAATATCCAGACTGGAAAAATTATGAAATTAAATACCAACCTAATATCTGGTGGAATTCTACAGATGGAATAAAATTAGGAATGAATCTGAAAAGTGGATATATGAATCATCATCATTTATTTGACGCAACTGCTTGGATAAATTCAGGAATACAGCAAGACCAAACTACAGAAAACTACTCTGATTATGATAAACTATCTTATAGAATTAAATACAATACAAACCTTGATAATATTGCATTAAATAGCAGGATTAATTTAAAAAGCAGATATATTGCTGGTTTACTATCCAATAAATTATCGTTAATAAAATCTGATTCTAAAGGTAATAACTCTTTATCAGTGGATTTAGTTTCTTTATACCGTCCGGAGAATTCTTCTGATCACTATATTAGTAACGAATATTGGAATAAGAATAAATATAATAATAGAATTGATGTAAATCTTAATCATACATACACGTATTCCTATGGAAAAGGAGATATAAACCTATCTTTAAAAACTTCTACTTTAGGTAGTGATTATGATTACAGTTCTATTTCATTAGAAGCGATAAACAATAATAAATTTGGGAACTATAATAGACTAAAAGTAAATACCAGAAGTTATTTTCAGCTAGGTTATGGTGCAAATTGGGCACCAGAAAGTCAATTAGGATTATCAGGAGCAAACAATGAAGAATTATCTGAAAATAAATATACCAGAACCAATGGAGTTATCTGTTCAGACATGATGAGTGTCGGGAACGAAACAGGAAATTTCCAAATGGGAGGAGGGTTAAATCTTAGAGGATATACCTCTTATTTAGCTCCTGAATATAAAGAAGATGGAGAATTAATCAGAAATACAAATTATGGTACCACTGGAGCGTCATTTACTACTGAAGTAGATGTTAGTTCATATCTTCCTTACAGTATTATCAGCAAAGGTATTGGAACTTATTTGTTTGCAGATGCTGGAATTATTAATATAGAAGAAATAAATAGAAATAACTATAAAACTGCATGGACAGATATAAGAACAGATGCGGGTATCGGATTTACCTACACACACAGAAATTGGGGGCCATTAGAAACAATATCTCCATTAGTTATCAGATTAGACTTGCCTATATTTTTAAACAGACCACCTTATGGAGAAGAATACACTCAAATGAGATGGGTACTAGGAATTGGAAAAACATTTTAAATGAAAAAAATAATAGTAACTGGAGGAGCAGGATATATTGGTTCACACACTGTAGTTGAACTAATTGAGGCTGGCTACACTCCTATTATAGTAGATAACTTATGCAATACATCCATCCAGAATATTAAGGGGATAGAAAAGATTATTGACAAAAAAATAAAATGGCATAATACTGATTGCACTAATAAATCAGCAATGGATAAGGTATTTGCTACAGAAGGAAAAATTGAAGGAGCTATACATTTTGCAGCCTACAAAGCAGTTGAAGAATCAGTACAAAACCCTCAAAAGTATTACGACAATAATCTAGGCTCTTTAAAGGTGCTTTTGCAATGCATGTCTGATAATAGTATAAAAAATATCATTTTCTCTTCATCATGCACTGTTTATGGTATGCCAGATGTTTTACCTGTTGATGAAAATGCTCTATTTAAAAAAGCAGAATCTCCTTATGGAGAAACCAAGCAAATTTGTGAAGGTATGCTAAAAGATGATACTTGTAATAGTGTTGCTTTAAGATACTTCAATCCTATTGGCTCACATAGTTCAGCATTAATTGGTGATTGTTCAGCTGACAAGCCAAGTAATTTGGTTCCTATTATTACAGAGGTTGCAATTGGGAAAAGAAAAAAGATTACAGTTTTTGGAGATGATTACAACACTCCTGATGGTACTTGTATTCGTGATTATATCCATGTAGTTGATTTAGCAAAATCTCATGTTAAAGCAATGAATTTCTTGATCAAAAACTCTGGAAAGCATGCTTTTAATGTAGGAACAGGAATTGGGGTGAGTGTTTTGGAAGCAATCAAAGTATTTGAAGAAAGTAATAATATAACTATCAATTATACTATTGGACCAAGGCGTGATGGGGATATAGAACAAATTTATGCAAACGGTAGTTTAGTTAAATCAAAATTAGGTTGGGAAGCTAAAGAAACTCTAGAGCAAGCTATGATTTCTGCTTGGAATTGGGAAAAAAGCAAGAAATAATATTTTTGAATTAATTATTTAAGGTCTATTTATAGTTGTAATCTACTGTTTATCAATTTATATTTCAACCTTACTAAGGATAGGAGTCATTTTAACACTACTTTACTAAATAAACTATAATATAAAAAATAATTATTAATGTGTTTTTTGTAATTAAGTTTAATTTAGCAAAATGTTAAAACAATATATATCCTACCTGTAACTTACTTTATTGAAAAAAATATCTGAACATATTATTAGATTTTTATTCTCATTATTTGACAGATTTTTCAGCAAGAAATTTATCGTTTTCTCTTGCCGAGCAGCAAAAGGTTACTCGGATAATGCAAAAATATTATATGAAAAGTTCTTATCTGAAGGAGAAAGTGATATATTCTTTTACACCAAAAAAAGAAGTGTATTAGAAAGTATCCCTAAAAATTCTATTTATGCCTATAGTCTAAAAGGAGTTTACGTCCTGCTCCGAACTCGCATCCTTATTTTTACTCATGGAGCAGCAGATTTTCAACCCTATTTTCCTACTAAAAATGGAGGGAGAATCTTTATTAATTTGTTTCATGCTATTGCTGTTAAAAAACTTGCTACCCAAATTAGTAAAAAACGTCAATATTATATTAATCTATGGGATTACTTCTTGGTATCTTCTGATTTTGAGTCTCAATTTATTAAAAAGCAATTTGGTTTAGATCAAGATCAAATTCTTGTGTTTGGTCAGCCTAGAAATGATACCATCATTCAGAATTTATCTAAATCAAATGATTCCGATAAGCAATTAGCACTATACGCTCCTACTTTCAGAGATAATTCTTTAGTAGAACTTTTTCCATTTGAGGATGTTAACCTGATTAAATTGGATGAGTTCTTAGAAGAGAAAAACCTTCAGATTATGATAAGGCTACACATCAACGATGAATTAAAATACAAATCAAAGTTTAAATATATAAATCTAAAAAATATCTTTTTTACAGGTTCTGATAAAATATCCTCAATAAATGATTTTTTACATAATGTCAATTTCCTTATTACAGATTACTCAAGTATATCTATAGATTTCTTATTATTAGACAGACCTATTGCGTATATTCCGTATGATTTTGATAATTATGAGAAAGAGAGGGGATTTTCATTTGACTTTTTAAAACATACCGCAGGTCCGATTCTAGATTCTCAAGAAAGTTTAAAATCATTTCTTTTAAACGAAGAATATGATTATAGTTCTAAAAGGAGAGAGTTAAAAGATTTATTTCATGAGAATCAAGATGGCAAATCATCAGAAAAACTATACCAATTTATAAAACAACTATGAATATCAAAATAAACGACAAAAAGTACTGGTCAGATTTTTACTCAAATAACACTTCCTTAGCTAAAACTCCAAGTCCATTTGCTGAATATTTATTAAGCAATTCTATAATAAAGAAAGGTGACTGCTTGATAGAATTAGGATGTGGGAATGGTAGAGATTCTATGTTTTTTGCAAAAAACAACATCTCTGTTACTGCAATTGATCAATGTAAAAACACTACCTCAATACTTAATAAATTGGAAAATATAGAATCCTATTCTCATGATTTTACTAATTTACCGGTATTTGAAAAAAAGTTAGATGTAGTTTATTCTAGATTTACCTTACATGCTATTAATGAGAAAGGAGAAGCTAATACTTTAAAGTGGGCATTTGAAAATTTAGTGAAAGGCGGTCTTTTATGCGTAGAAGTAAGAACTCTTAAAGACCCTATTTTCGGAAAAGGAATTGATAAAGGGAATAATATTTGGTTTTATAATAACCACCATAGAAGATTTGTCAATTCCCAAAAACTCAAGGATAATCTCGTTGAAATGGGATTTAAAATTGAATTTTTTAAAGAAAAAAATGGATTTGCTAAATACAAAGACAATGACCCTGTTTTATTGAGAGCAATAGTGAGAAAATGATAGTCTTAAGTGACTCTAAGATGGCATATAAACTCTCTCCTCTTTACTTAATTTGATATCAATTAATGTTTCAAAACATTCGCTAACCTATCTCTTCTTTTACTAACTGGAAATTGAGTTTCAATTCTATTCTTTGCTTTTTTCCCTAATAACTGTAAGTTGTCATTTAAAGCATTTTTAATTACTTTTTCTAACATAATCTCTTCTCTTTTTCTTAAAATGAAACCAGTATCTCCAACAATATTAGGTAAGAAGTTTACATCTGACACAATAGGAACACAATAACATAACATCGCTTCACAAATAGCAACTCCAAAACCTTCAAAATTAGAAAGTTGTAAATAAAATTGAGTTTTACTATATAAATCTCTAAGTTCAGATGGAGTTAACCTTCCTAAACATTTTACATTTTTGGGCAATTCTTCTACTCCTTTTATAAATCTAGTACCAGCAATATAAAAAGTACAATTAGTTAGTAATTTCGCAACATTAATTATTAAATCAGCTCCTTTTCTTTCAGTTTGATCGCACGTCATAACAGAGACAAATGTATTCTTCTCTTTTTCAACATAAGGTATTTCCCAATCAGAAAGAATTAAACCATTTGGAATAACCTTATATGGTGTATTTATATTATTAAAATGATAAGAGTACCCAAGTCTTAATATTTTATCAGAATAATAGGTATTCTCAGTATAAACTAAAGATTCACTAACTGGTAGAATAATATCAGCAAATAGATATGATTTCATAATAAACCATCTGATTAAAGGTTTTTGTAGATTTCCATAATTTATTTGTGGAAATGCAACACAATCAGTACCATGGACCACAATTGCTACCTTCTTACCAAACAACCTGCCTAATACAGAGGGTAATAATGAGTGGTATCCTCCAAATGAAACTAAGATGACTTCAACTTTTCTAATATTTATCAAAAGGAAGATTAATTGTTGTAATAAATTAAAAGGAAGTAAGAATTTATTAGTCCAATTCTGATTTTTTGAAATTACAATAAACTCTTCAGATAGAATCTTTTGCTCTGTTCTAATGAATGTAAATAACTTTGGATATACAAAAATGATTTTCTTCCTCATATTTTGCAAATTTATCTAAAATAAAGTAATTAATTAGTTGTAAATTTGCTTTTATAAGAATGGGATTCATAAATAAAATATTACCTAATAAATTCAAACCACTTTCAAGGGATATAGGATTCTTAAGTAATGCTATTATTTATAAAATAAAATGCATTAGAAGAAAAACTCACTCTTATCCTATCCTTATTTTAGGTAATCAGAAATCGGGAACTTCTGTAATTTCAGGGTTATTAGGGGAGATTAGCAGTAAAAAAACAGCAATTGATTTATTCTATAGCGGATTTAAATATTCTCTGTTTCTAAAATGGAAAGATAAAAAGATATCTACAAAAGAATTTATTAATAAAAATAAAATAGAGTTCGCATATGAAATTATAAAAGAACCTCATTTTTCCGTTTTTTATCAAGAACTTAAATCTCAATTTCCACATTCTAAATTTGTGATGATTATTAGGAACCCCTTTGATAATATCAGAAGTATTTTGGATAGGTTAGACATTGATGGTAATAAAGAGAATCTTGAAGATTCAGATAAAAAGAAGATTTTCCATTCATGGAATTTAGTTTTTGATAATCATTGGATAGGTGGAGAAAGAACTCAATATATTGAAGTTCTTTCAGAAAGATGGAATATTATCTGTAATACTTATTTAGAGAATAAAAAAGATATGATTCTAATAAAATATGAAGATTTCCTTTTAAATAAAGAAGAAATAATTAAAATCTTATCTAGTAAATTAAAATTAGATAATAATAAAGAGATTTCTCATCTACTTGAAAAACAGTTTCAAATAAAAGGAAGAAAAAAAGATGTTGATTTAACAGAATTTTTTGGAGGGGAAAATTATCAAAGAATAGAATCTATCTGCAAGGAAAATATGAAAAAACTAGGATACTAATTCTTTTTAAAGTACTTATTCCAAACTACACTTAGAGTTTTATTTAGATCTTCAGAGATATTAAACAATATCATTAAAGGAATATAAAGAGCAAACAACATAGTAGATCGTAAAATCAAGCTATAAAATACATCATTTGGAAAATGAATATTATTAATTAATAAATACACAACAATAATTAAAACAATAGCTTTAATGGTACTAAAAGTAAATGGTTGTATTCCCATTTTAATATAAAGGAATATTAATTTAGTTGTATTGAAAATAATAACTGAAAGAGCAGTAGCAAAAGCAGCTCCATTTATTCCCACAATATCATATTCTGATAAAGGACTACTTTCACGAATAAAGATCCAATTTGTATACAAAGTAAGACAAAGTAAAATCAAGTTAAAATATAAATCAAATTTATAGAATTTAGAGTTAATTATTATAATTCCATTTACTCCTGTAGTAACATTAAATAATTGGGAGAGAGCAATAAATAATACTACTAAAGTTCCTCCCTGAAATTTTTCTGGAAGTAAACTTAATCCATCATCAATATTTAACCAAACTCCCAAAAATATTAATCCACCAAGAAGTAATTGATTAATAGAAGATTTAATATAAATATCCTTAATCTCATTTTTATTATTCGTTTCCCAGGATTTTGCAAGTAAAGGGGCAGCAATAGAACCAATAGCTCTTCCAGGAACTCTAATTACATTTCCAATAAAAAAGGCTACCGTATAAAAAGCAACTTCCTTGTAACCAATTAACTTTCCAATCATTATCATATCTAACTTAGAAACCAACATTGCAGAAGCTCCCCCAACAAGCACATATAATCCGAATAAGAGTAATTTTCTACTTTCTATCTCATCAAACTTAATAGTGATTTTATAACTGAATTTTCTAAAAATACTAATTGAAAGAATAACTATCATTCCCAAATACAAAGAAATATATAGATTAAGAAAGGTAGAGAAATCAATGTAATCAAACCAATGTAAAAACAACAATGAAATATTCATTCCTTTCAGAAAAACTTCCTTTAAAAAGATTGGAATAGTTGCATTTAGAAGAGAACGAGAAAGAGAAGAAAGAACCTCAAAAAAGGAGAGAAATGCAACCAAAATAAATACTAAATGAAAATTTAACTTCAATAAAGTAAAGGATTGCAATTCATCTAACTCTAAGGTGTCTGGTTTTATAAATTCCAAAAAACTATCTTTAAATAAGAAATAAAGAAATAAAACCAATAAAAAACCAATTATTGGAATTAGAAAAGCAAGTGTTATTAATTGATGTTTATTTTCAACTTTAGGAAAAAACCGAATCAGTGTTTTTGGTGTCCCTAAAAAAGAGAAGACTGAAATTATAGTAGAATATGCAACAATAATCTGTAACAAACCTAAATGCTCTGGGTGAGAATTAAAAGCATTTGGATATAATATAATTGTTGAAAGAGCTCCAAAAAGCAAACCTATGTAAAAATAGATTGAATTCTTGATACTCTGATTTTTTACAATTCCCATTAGATATTATTTAACAACTTTGATAAATCCTTAGTCAATTTTTTTCTACTGAAACCTTTAAGATCAGTAGATGAAATAGTTTTCTCATCATTATAAAATAAATTTAAGACCTCTTTTTTAAGTTCTGTATCCTCATATGTAAAGAAAACTCCCATTTTTGTTTTCTGAATTAATTTTTCAGTATCACTATCTTCTGGACCAAAAGCTAAGATTGATCTTTTTGCTGCAAAGTATTCAAATATTTTTCCGGGATAATTTCCTTTTCCACTTTCAGAATTAAATAGTAAAAGTAAAAGTACTGATGAACTATTGTACTGTTCCAAAACAGCTTTATGTGATAAATACCCTAATACTTTAACTTTATTCTTCAGATGAAAATATTGTGTGATATTCTGCAAAACTTCTGTATCAATATTTCCAGAAAGTCTTATTTCTAATTTTTCATTAAAATCTGGATTTTCATCACATAAATCATTGAGTGTTTTCCATAAATTTCTCGGATTTCTAAGGTGATTTAAAAGTCCGAAATGACCAATGATAAATTTATCATTTTCTATCTTTTTTACATTAAAATCATCCTCGTCAAATCCATTTGTAATTAACCTTACATCACTAGAACCCAGATCTTTAAAAGATTCAACCCAACTTTCACTTACGGTTAAAGTTACGTCTGCATTTACTAATACTTCCTTCTCTAGATCTCTATATTTTTGTTTAGACTTTTTCGTCAAATGAAACTCTTCTAACAAATCTAATGCCGACCAAGGATCACGAAAATCTGCCACCCATTTTAAATCTACATTTTTCTTTTTCAGACCTAATGCAATGAGATGCATTGAGTGAGGAGGGCCTGTTGATATTATGTGTGTTATCCCCTCCTTCTTTATTTTTTTAGTAAGTAATTTTATGGATGGTTTTACCCAAAAAACTTTTGGGTCTGGAACAAAAATATTCCCTCTAATCCAATTTAGCATCTTATTTTTTGTAGAGGTCTTATCTTGAATAATTCCCGTATTAGAACTTTCCGATTTACCTAATAATCTATCTTTAATCTTATAAGGCTCCCAAATTGGAGTCTTCCAAACTTCAGTTTCTGAATGTATATCAGATAGTAGATCTTCATCTTTTATCTCAAAAGAAGGTGAATCTGGAGTAAAAACATAAGGTTTCCATCCATTTTCTGGAAGATACTTTGAAAATTTTAACCATCTCTGAACACCAGAACCTCCAGCAGGAGGCCAATAATAAGTGATAATTAAAACTTTTTCCATTTTATTTTAATTCCCTGTAAGAAACAAATCCTAAAAGAAGTAATAAAATTATTGAACTTGCATAAGCAACAGATTCTCCAGTAGAGTAAGAAGATGGCTCAAACTTAAACTCAATTTTTGTTGTTCCTGCTGGTACCATCATTGCTCTTAAAACATAATTTGCTCGGAAATGAGGAACTATCTTACCATCAATATACGCATTCCAACCTTTTTCATAATAAATCTCTGAAAATACAGCTATCTGATCGGAAGTAATATTTTTAAGATTATAAGTCAAATGATTTGGTTTATATTCTTGCTGAATTAATTTAATTGTTGCAGACGAATCAAATCTGAATTCTGTTACATTCTCAGAAAATCTTTTATCTACAATAAGTGTTGTTGCAGGATTAAAAGTATTTAAGGATTCCATCTCCTGATTTGCAGAATCTACCATATTAACTTCAGAAACAAACCAAGCATTACCTAAAGGATTTACTCCTTGATTAGTAGATGGAATAGATTGTCCTTGCTGAGTAATGATCCAACCACAATTTAACATAGATAAAACTGAAATGTTATTTTTAGAAAGTTGATTGTCAATTAACTCTTGATACCTTAATAGCTTTGCCGCATGATACCCTCCAATTGAATTATGAAAATAAGATGTTCTACTCTCATTAAAAGGGTTGTTATAATTAAAAACTCTAGATTGATTCTTGTTGTTTTTAAGAATTTTTTTATCCGCTTTTGTAGGAATAAATGATGATTCAGTTTCTTTTACAAAATGTGTTTCATTTAAATATCTTTTATCTACCGACCACAGATCAGTGAGTATCAAAATACCTAATATAATAACCACATATTGTTTTTTAATTTTTCCTTTAATAAACATCCATAAAGTACCTGCAGAAAGAAAAATAAAGATAAATGATCTCCAAGCGTCAGACTTTAAAATACTCTCTCTATCAGAAGCTAATCTACTTGTAAAATCAATGTTGTCATTTAGTAAATCATTATTAGATAAGAAATTCACAAAAATTGATGGAAACAATGCAAAAATGAAGGTAATTCCTCCTATAATATAAAATGCTAATTTTAGTTTCTTTTCTTTTCCTTTATTATCTTCTTTTGTTACTCCAATATTATTCAAGAATTTATTTAGTGCTAAAATTGCTAAAAGTGCAATTCCAAACTCTGCAATAATCATAGCCATGGTAACTGCCCTAAATTTATTATAATAAGGTACATAATTAAAGAAAAACTCTGTTAGACCCATAAAATTATGACCCCATCCTAGCATTATAGAGAGAATTGTAGTAAGTAGAATCCAAATTCGGAAAGGAGATTTAACATACAGTATACCAAGTACAAACAAGAAAAAGATAATAGATCCAACATAAGTTGGTGATGTTCCTGGTTGATTTCCCCAATAAGAAGAAGTTTGTTGTTGTAATTCTTGTTGTTTTTTCTGATTTCTTATTGTTCTCAAATATTGAAAAGTTTCAGATTCTTCTTCATTCAATACACTTGCACCAGTAGAACCTCCCATAAAATTTGGAATTAAGAAAGTCATAGTTTCTGCTTTTCCATAACTCCACCTAGTTGCATATTCTAAACCTAAACCATCATTCTTTTCTTTTCCATCTTCTGTAACAAGTTCAGATTTCCCTCTTTGAGTTTCAGGACCGTACTCCATAGTAGTCGCCAAACGAGTATAGTTTGTAGCTCCACCTAAAAGTGCTGCAACAAATAAGATTCCAACTTTTTTAAAGAAATTTGGAAGAGTTTTATCTTGTAATTCTTTTATAAACTGAACAATACCAATAAAGAATAAAATTATTACAGTATAATAAGTAATCTGATAATGATTGGAATAAAGTTGTAATGCAACAAATAAAGAGGTAAAGACAGCTCCTAAGAGCCATTTTTTACTCCTAAATGTGTAGAGAACAGATGCAATAATTAATGGTAAATAAGCTATTGCATGAGCTTTTGTCATATGTCCTGCCTGAATAATTATAATAAAATAGGAAGAAAAAGAAAATCCTATTGCACCTACAATTGCTAGTTTATAATCTAATTTTAAAGTTAAAAGAAGGATATAAAACCCTATTAAATATATAAAAAGCAGATTCATAGGTCTTGGTAATCCTAATTGAAGAACTTTATCTACATACTGTATCAGATTTCCATTTGACTTAGTAGAAATCTGATAAGCAGGCATACCAGAGAACATCCTTTTTGTCCAAAGAGCTTCCTCTCCTGTTTCTGACCTATAATCTACAACTTCTTTACTCATTCCTTTCCATGTGTCTACATCATGTGCAGAAAGTATCTTTCCGTCAAATACTGGAGAAAAATAAATAGCTGAGATTGCTATAAATATTCCTAAAGCAATTAAATGTGGTTTAGATTTTTTAAGATGTGTTATAAGTTTTTTCATAGTATATTATTTTTAATCATCTACTTCCTCAAAATCAACATATTCTCCCATATCATTTGTGTCAGTTTTTGATTTTTTAGGTTTTGTTTTTACACTTACTTTTCCTTCTTTCTCTATAGGAGAGTCTTGTTGATTAAATTGTTGATTAAATTGAGATTGTTTCTTATTTATATATCGTTTTAGTAAAATTGGAAAAATATATCTTCCTAGAATTCTTAGAATGTAAGATATTAAGAAGAACCAGAAGAAAAATCTGAATAATCCTATCATATTACTTACTTAAATATAAGTTTCGTTCTGAATATACCTTTGTAAAATAATCATCTTGTAAATCATCAATAAAATATATTGCTTCTCCAGTAGATTTCATCTCAGGACCTAATTCTTTATTTACATTTGGGAATTTATCAAAAGAAAAAACAGGAACTTTAATTGCATATCCTTTTTTCTTTGGATTAAAATTAAAATCAGTTACTTTCTTATCTCCTAACATAACTTTAGCTGCATAATTTACATATGGCTCATCATAAGCTTTAGCAATAAATGGAACCGTTCTAGAAGCTCTTGGATTTGCCTCAATAACATATACTATTTCATCTTTTATAGCAAACTGAATATTTATTAAACCAACTGTATCTAGGGCAACCGCAATTTTATTTGTTATGTCAATCATTTGTTGACGTACATTATCTGATAAATCAAAAGTTGGAAGTACTGCGTATGAATCTCCAGAATGAATTCCACAAGGTTCAATATGTTCCATAATTCCGATAATATAAACGTTTTCTCCGTCACATATTGCATCTGCCTCCGCTTCAATTGCTTTATCCAAATAATGATCTAGTAAAACTTTATTCCCAGGCATATCTTTCAGTAAATTAACAATATGATGCTCTAATTCCTCTTCATTAATTACAATCTTCATCCCTTGCCCTCCTAAGACATAAGATGGTCTGACTAATATTGGAAAATTTAAGGTTTTTGAGATCTCAATAGCATCTTCAGCCGTTTCGGCAACCGCAAATTTTGGATATGGAATATCATGTTTTTTAAGTAATTCAGAAAAACTTCCTCTATCTTCAGCTACATCTAGTGCCTTATAAGAAGTTCCCATAATTTTAATACCATATCTCTCTAACTTTTCTGCAAGTTTCAAGGCTGTTTGACCACCTAATTGAACAATAACTCCTTCTGGTTTTTCATGACGAATAATATCATAAATATGTTCCCAGAAAACAGGCTCAAAATACAATTTATCTGCCGTGTCGAAATCCGTAGAAACTGTTTCGGGATTACAGTTTATCATAATGGTTTCATAACCACATTCTTTTGCTGCTAAAACTCCATGCACACAAGAATAATCAAATTCAATCCCCTGTCCTATTCTATTCGGACCAGAACCCAGCACAATTACCTTCTTCTTATTAGAACTTATACTTTCGTTATCTGTAAATATTTCTCCATTAATCTCTTGTTGCATCTCGAAAGTAGAGTAATAATAAGGTGTTTTTGCCGTAAATTCAGCAGCACAAGTATCGACTAATTTATATACTCTTTTTATTCCAAGATCATTTCTCTTATTATAGATTTCACTTTCCAAACATTTTACTAAATACGCAATTTGCCTATCAGCATACCCCTTCATCTTTGCTTCTAAAAGTAGATCTTCTGAAAGTGTGTTAATAGAGTGTTTTTCTATCTCTGTTTCAAAAACTACTAATTCTTCAATTTGATGTAAGAACCAATAGTCAATTTTTGTTATTTCATGAATTTTCTTGGTAGGAATGCCAATTCTCATAGCATCATAAATACGAAAGACTCTATCTCCACTTGCATGTTGTAGTTGGTATAAAATCTTATCTTGATCTGTAATTCCTTTACCGTCGGCACCTAATCCATTTCTACCAATTTCTAAAGATTGACATGCTTTTTGCATAGCTTCTTGAAAAGACCGACCAATACTCATCACTTCACCTACCGATTTCATCTGAAGACCTAAAGTAGTATCAGAACCTTTAAATTTATCAAAATTCCATCTTGGGAATTTAACAACAACATAATCCAAGGTAGGTTCAAAAAATGCAGAAGTAGATTTTGTAATCTGATTATCTAATTCATCTAAAGTGTAACCAACAGCTAATTTAGTAGCAATTTTAGCGATTGGATATCCTGTTGCTTTAGATGCTAAGGCCGAAGAACGAGAAACTCTAGGGTTTATCTCAATTGCAATAATATCTTCATTTTTATCAGGACTTACAGCAAACTGAACATTACACCCTCCTGCAAAATCACCAATTGAACGCATCATTTTTATTGCCATATCTCTCATTCTTTGATAACAAGTATCCGAAAGAGTCATAGCTGGAGCTACCGTAATAGAATCTCCTGTATGAATGCCCATTGGATCAAAATTTTCAATAGAACAAATAATAATTACATTATCATTGTCATCTCGTAATAATTCTAATTCGTACTCTTTCCATCCAAGTACTGCTTTGTCAATTAGTACCTCATGAATTGGAGATGCGTGCAATCCTTTTGAAAGTAAATCTTCAAATTCCTCTTTTGTATGAACAAATGAAGCTCCTGTACCACCCAAAGTAAATGAAGGGCGAATAACTAGTGGAAAACCTAATTCTTGTGCAATTTCTTTCCCTTCTAAAAAGGAGGTAGCTATTCTGGCAGGAGCAACAGGAATATCAATCTTTTTCATTAATTTCCTGAACTGTTCTCTATCTTCTGTAATATGAATTGCATCAATATCTACACCAATAATATCTACTCCATACTTCTCCCAGATTCCTTTTTCATCTACTTCTATACATAAATTTAATGCTGTTTGTCCTCCCATTGTAGGTAATACCGCATCAATTTCTCTTTCTTCTAAAATATCAATTATCGATTTTACATCTAAAGGTTTAAGGTAAACATGATCTGCAACCACCTTATCAGTCATAATGGTTGCAGGGTTTGAGTTTATTAATGAAACCTCAATTCCTTCCTCTCTTAATGACCTTGAAGCCTGAGAACCAGAATAATCAAACTCACATGCTTGACCAATAACAATTGGGCCGCTTCCTATAATTAATACTGATTTTATTTCTTTATTTCTGGGCATAGTTTTAAATATAAAGTAGTTGCGAATTTACATGATTTGTACAAGTACAATAAATGATTTCTAAATAAATTTCTAGGTTTTAATAAAATGTTAATAAATCAGGATAAAAAAAAGGTGTTGCTAAAACAGCAACACCTTTAATATATTTCTTAATTATCAATTATTTATGACCTATTTCATCAGAAACAGTTAATCTTTTTCTTCCCTTAGCTCTTCTTCTAGCTAAAACCTTTTGTCCGTCTTTATCTGACATTCTTTCCATAAAACCGTGCTTATTCTTTCTTTTTGTATTTGACGGTTGAAACGTTCTTTTTGGCATAACTTTAAATCTTTATAATTTAGTCAGCAAATTTAGTTTTGTTTTTCTTTATTGCAAAATATTTACCACTCTATTTTTATAAATAATAAATATATATTTGTATTCATAAATCACTACATGAAGAAAGACAAAAAAAGAAAAATAAGTTTTAATAGCCTGAAAAAGCTATATAAATACATACACCCCTACAAAACAAGCTTTTACATAGGTCTTGTTTTTCTACTATTAACTGGTTTTGCATCACTTATTTTCCCAAAATTAGTTGGAGATTTAGTAGATGGATCGTCCAGTTCTCCAGATAAAATTGATCAAATAGCGATTTATTTATTTATTTTATTTACTGCTCAAGCTATTTTCTCTTATTTCAGAATTGTACTTTTTGTAGGTGTAGCAGAAAAAGCTTTGTCAAAATTACGACAAGATACTTTTAATCATTTAATACGATTACCTATTAGTTTTTTTAGCAACAGTAAGGTTGGTGAATTAAATAGTAGAATCTCTGCAGATATAACCCTATTACAAGAAACTTTCACTACAACTTTTGCAGAGTTTATTCGCCAAATAATTATCATAATTGGAGGTATTGCATTTTTAAGTTATATATCCATAAAACTAACTTTATTTATGTTAGCTGTTTTCCCGGTCATAATAATTTTAGCAGTAATTTTCGGTAGAAAAATAAAAGGATATTCAAAAAAAGTACAGAAAGAAATTGCACAATCGAACAATATTGTTGAAGAAGCTCTTCAGGGAATAAGAATTGTAAAATCATTTACAAATGAAGCATTTGAGAATCTGAAATATAAGAACAAAACAGATGAAGTAGCTAAAACTGCAATTATAGGAGGAAAATACAGAGGAGCATTCGCATCATTTATTATACTTTGTGTATTTGGATCAATTATTTCAGTAATTTGGTTTGGAACCAAGCAGGTACATTCTGAAGGATTGAAGATGGGAGAACTTTTCTCTTTTGTACTATATACTGTTTTTATTGGAGCTTCAGTTGGTGGAATGGCAGATTTATACTCAAAAATTCAGAAAGCAATTGGAGCTTCTGAAGATTTGCTGGAGATCCATGAACTAAGTGGTGAAGATATTTCAGAATCTGAAAATAAAACAAAATTAGAAGGAGTCTTAGAATTTAAAGAAGTTTCTTTTAATTATGAGGAAAGAACAAATAATCAGGTACTCAATAATATTAATTTTGATGTAAAAAAGAGCGAAAACATTGCTATTGTTGGTCCTAGTGGAGCTGGAAAATCTACCATAACATCTTTAATTTTACATTTTCATGAAGTAACCGAAGGAAAAATTCTAATCGATAGAAAAAATATTAATGACTACAACATTAATTATTTAAGACATAATATCGGGATTGTACCACAAGACACCTTCCTTTTTGGAGGAACAATTAAAGAAAATATTGAATACGGAAAGATTGGATCCTCTAAAGATGAAATAATTGAAGCGTCAAAGAAAGCAAACGCACATAGCTTTATTAAAGAATTTGAAGATGGATACAATACTTTGGTCGGAGAAAGAGGAGTTCAATTGTCTGGTGGACAAAGACAAAGAATTGCTATTGCTAGGACAATACTTAAAGATCCATCAATTTTAATTTTAGATGAAGCAACCTCATCACTAGATTCTGAGTCTGAAAACCAAGTGCAAATTGCGATAAATGAACTAATGAAAAATAGAACTACAATTGTTATTGCACATAGGATATCTACTACAAAAGATGCCGATAAAATATTAGTGTTAGATAAAGGGGAAATTGTAGAAAGTGGAACACATTCTGAATTATGCAATCTAGAAAATGGGGTTTACAATAAATTAAGTAAGCTTCAATCGTTTATTCAGTAATTACAATTTTACCTTTTACGCTGCTATTCTTTAAATCTGCGATAATAATAAATATTGTTTTATTATCTAATTTAGGAATTTCGATCTTATTTATCTCTTTCTTATAAAACCACCACCAACAACATCATTTCCTTCATAAAATACTGCTGACTGCCCAGGAGCAATTCCCTCAACTTTATTTTGAAATAAAACTTTAATATTATCTCCTTCGTTTGAAAGAATTGCATGCTCTCCTTGATGTTTATATCTTACTTTGGTAACACTTCTCATTCCATCAGTTATGTTGTTGTATTTTATTAAGTTAATATTTCTGACAGTCATTTCTAATTCTTTTAAATCTTCTTTTCTTCCAACCATCACTGTATTCTCTTCTGCATTAATTCCAATAACATAAGTTGGGTCCTTTCCTAAAGAAACTCCTATCTTTCTTTGTCCAATAGTATAGAACGGATATCCATCATGCGTCCCTACTACTAATCCGTCTTTTGTAATAAAATTACCTCCTTTTACTTTTGATTCTAATCCTTCTACTCTCCTTTTTAAGAATCCTCTATAATCATTATCTGGAATAAAACAGATTTCATAGCTTTCACTTTTTTGAGCTAGTTCTTTATAACCTCTATCAATTGCCATTTGTTTTATATCCTTCTTATGATAATTTCCGATAGGAAAAATAGTTCTTTTTAAACAAGACTGTGAAAGTCCCCACAAAACATAAGATTGATCCTTACTTTCGTCCATTCCTTTAGATACCACATATCTTCCATTTTCTTCACGGACTTGAGCATAATGACCAGTAGCAATAAACTCACAACCAAGCATATCAGCTCTTTTCAAAAGTGCTTCCCATTTTATATGAGTATTACAAAGTATACATGGATTAGGAGTTCTTCCAGCAATATATTCATCAACAAAGTTATCAATAATGAAATCTCCGAACTCTTCACGAATATCTAAAATCATATGAGGAAAACCACAATCTACTGCTAATTGCCTAGCGTCATTTATAGAATCTAAACTGCAACATCCTGTTTCTTTTTTACTCCCTCCAGAAGTTTCGTAATCCCAAGTTTTCATGGTAATTCCAATAACTTCATAACCCTGTTCATGAAGTAATAATGAAGCAATAGTACTATCAATACCACCACTCATTGCCATTAAGACTTTCCCTTTACTCATGTGTTATTTTATCTAAAATTCCATTACTATAATATTTCCACTCTCCTTTTCTGATCCCTCTTTTATAAAATCCGGTAAAGAAAAGTGTTCCATCCGTATTATAACTAGTATACTCTCCATCATATATTCCTCTAAGATAATTTGCTTTTATATTTATTTCTCCATTAATAAAATACTGAACAAATTTTCCGTTTTTCACTCCATTTTCCCATTGAGTTATGATATACATCTCTCCTGTTTCATAAAAGTTTTTCCTTGTTCCATGAAAATCACCAGACTGAAATTGTTCTGAAAGAACTAAAATACTATCGTTATTATAATAATTCCAAGTACTATCTTTAAGTTTATTCAAATAAAGACCAGAAGCTCTAATATTTCCATTTTTATAAAATATATGTGTAGCAGCAGCTTTTCCTTTATGAAAAAACTCTTTGGTCGCTTTTATCTCTCCAGAATTGTAATAAAATTTGAAAAGTCCTTGTTCCACTCCGTCCTTAAAGATTCCAATGTATTTTGTTTTCCCATCATCAAATTTCACTTCCCATTTACCTTGTTTTAATCCATTATCATCTGTAAAATTCTGAGAAAAAACAGATACAGAAAACATAAAAACTATCAGTGTAAGTGTCTTTTTTATCATAATTGTTTTTTTATTAGATTATCCACTCCTTTTACAAGTTCTGACCATGTAAATCTTAATTTTTCTTCTTTTGTATTTTTTATAAACTCCTCTTCTTTTTCTTCAGAATAAAATTCTACAATAGAATCTGCAATATCTTTAGTATTAATATCGCAAACATACCCCACTTTATTGTGAGGAACAATCTCTGCTAAACCACCAACATTTGTTACTAACATTGGCCTTTCAAAATGATATGCAATTTGTGTAACCCCACTCTGAGTTGCTGTACGATAAGTTTGTGTAATCATATCACTAGCACAAAAATAATCTTTCACTTCTTCTTCAGGAATAAAATCAGATTTTAGTATGACACTATCGTTAATTCCTAAAACATCTATTTGAGAAATATATTCTTCTTTATTCTCATAAAACTCTCCAGCAACAATTAGTTTCACTCCCAAATCATTTATTCTTCTATCTGCCATTACATCTATCATAATATCTAATCCTTTATATTTTCTGACAAAACCAAAAAAGAGTAAATATTTTCCATTCTCATCTAAACCTAAATTCTTTCTTGCCTTATTTTTCTCTACAATTTCACCAAAAGAATCGTAGATAGGGTGAGGAATAAAAATCTTTTCTTTTGTGTCTGTAAACTTTAACAGATCATCTAGTACTGAAGATGAAAGAGTAAGAAAGGCATCACAAGATTTCACAAAATATCTTGTCAGTAAATTATCACCTATTCTTTTTTCGTGAGGGATAACATTATCTGTAATAGCAAAAACCTTTGTTTTTTTACGGATAAGTTTTGCAATAGTCCCTAGACATGGAGCCATAAACGGAAGCCAATAACGAATAATTACATAATCAGGATTCTCTCTCTTAACTAGTTTTGCTACTTTGAACCAATTAAATGGATTTACAGAATTTATTATTGGAAAGATCTTAATTCCATCTGGACCTTCACCTTCTTCATATTGAGTTTTACCTGGAAATAAAAACGAAGGATACTGCAAAGAGAAAGAATATACTTGCACATCTACTCCCTGATTTTGATATTCTACCGCAAGAGAATTATTAAAATTTGCAATCCCACCTCTGTAAGGAAAAGCAGGGCCAATTATGATCACTTTACGTTTCAAAATTTTAGATTTCTTTTTCTACTTGATAATTGTTTCTATCCTGAGAGTTTCTAGAAATAAGTTCTCCGATAAATCCTGCAAGAAACAGCTGAACCCCGATAATCATAGAAGTTAAGGCAATGTAAAAAGAAGACATATTTGCAATGTTTTCAGCTTTAATCTCATTCATCATTGCATAAATTTTATATCCTCCAACGTATGCGAAAATACTAAAACCTAAAACAAACATTAAGGTTCCAAGCACTCCAAATAAGTGCATGGGTTTTTTTCCAAATCTACTAATAAATGTTATTGTCATTAAATCTAAAAAACCATTTAAAAACCTTTCCATACCAAATTTTGTAACTCCATATTTTCTAGATTGATGCATTACAACCTTCTCAGTAATATTTGAAAATCCTGCCCACTTTGCCATTACCGGAATATATCGGTGCATTTCTCCATGAACCTCCACTGACTTTACTACTGTATTCTTATAAGATTTTAGGCCGCAATTAAAATCATGTAAAGAAATCCCAGAAGCCCTACGAGCTGCCCAATTAAATAATTTTGTTGGAACAGTTTTTGTAATTGGATCGTGTCTCTTCTTTTTCCAACCAGAAACCAAATCAAAACCATCAATCATTATCATGGAATATAATCCTGGAATTTCATCTGGACTATCTTGCAAATCAGCATCCATAGTAATAACTACATCACCTTCTGCTTTGGCAAACGCAAAATTTAAAGCTGCTGATTTACCATAATTTCTTCTAAATTTGGTTCCCTTTATACTAGAGTTCCCTGAAGAAAGTTCTTCAATCACTTCCCATGATTTATCTTTACTACCATCATCTATAAGTAATACTTCATAAGAAAAATTGTTTTCTTTCATTACTTTATCAATCCAACTACATAATTCAGGAAGTGATTCTTCTTCATTAAATAATGGTACAACTACAGAAATATCCATGTTTAATTTGTTTTAATAAAATTTTCTTTTTTACGAACGAAGAATGCTAATATAGCACAATATATTGAAATTATAAATAAGACAAAAATTAATAATTGCAAGAAATATGTGACACCTAATCCTTCGGATCTTAATGTTTCCCAATTAGATACAATTAAATTATTCTGAGATTCAAAATTATTTATTTTTTTTTCATAATCATCTCCATTAATGGAGCCATCTAAATATTGTTCGTCAAGCATAGACTTTATCATTTTATAAGGTTCTAATTGCCTTTGCATATTTATCTCAATATATTTTTCTGGAAAAGAAACAGTCCATAATAAAGTTTTACCAACTGTAAGTACTCCAAAAGCAACTGCAGAAATCAAAAACAAAGTCCTAAATGCATCTTTAAATGGGAATATTTCGTAATAGGAAGCAAATTCTTTTGACCATTTTACCACCAAATACGAATAAACAACCATCCATAATAATCCGAAAATTAAGATATAATTGATCCAATTCATATCTAATCCATAAAACAAATCAATAATTGGGAAGAACATAAGAACTAGACCTAGTATTAACCCTTTATTTAAAATAAATGCTTTTTCTTGTTTTTCCATAAAAAATTTATGCAAATATACACAAAAATAGAAGTGAGAAAATGTTTTGAAAAGAGAAGAATAATATTACTTTTGCCGACAAGGGTAAGTCTTGTACGACCAGCTCCCTATGAACTCCCCCAGGACAGGAATGTAGCAAGGGTATTAGGTTGTAGCGGTGCGATATAAGTAGCTTACCCTTACTTTATTTTAAGAAATCCTACTCCATCCTGTTCTCTCTTTTGCATAAGGTAAATATGCTTTTTTAATGTTTTTATTTTCTTCCTTTTCTAAGTTTTCGTCTTCTTCTAATAATCTAATAGCTACATTTCTAGAATATTCTAAAATATTACTATCTTTTACCAAATCAGCAATTTTAAATTGCAATGCTCCCGATTGTCTGGTTCCCATCATGTCCCCTGCACCCCTTAACCTTAAATCTACTTCCGAAATCTTAAATCCGTCAGAAGTTTCCACCATAGTTTTTAATCGTTCTTTTCCCTCGTTACTTACTTTATTTCCACTCATAAGTATACAATACGATTGTTCTGCTCCCCTACCTACTCTACCCCTAAGTTGGTGCATCTGAGAAAGACCAAAACGCTCAGCACTTTCAATAATCATAACAGATGCATTCGGAACGTTTACCCCTACTTCAATGACGGTAGTAGCCACCATAATATCAGTTGTTCCATCTACAAATCGTTTCATCTCATATTCCTTATCTTCTGCTTTCATCTGTCCGTGTACTACTGAAACCTGATATTGTGGCAAAGGAAAGTCTCTCTGCAAACTTTCAAATCCGTCCATTAGGTTTTTATAATCTAGTTTTTCGCTTTCCTGTATCAGCGGAAAAACAGTATATACTTGCCTGTCCAGTTTAATTTGATCTCTGACAAAACCAATAACTTTCAGTCTGTTGCTATCCGTTCTCCAAACCGTTTTCACCTCTTTCCTACCGGCAGGCATTTCATCTATTACCGACACCTCCAAATCTCCATACAAGGTCATGGATAAAGTTCGGGGGATAGGAGTTGCCGTCATCACCAACACATGTGGAGGATAGTCGTTTTTCTTCCATAATTTTGATCTTTGAGAAACCCCAAATCTGTGTTGCTCATCAATTATTACAAGTCCTAAATTTTTAAACTTTACTTTATCTTCTAATAAAGCATGTGTTCCGATCAAGATGTTTATCTCTCCATTTTCTAACTTTTCATGCAATCCTCTCCTCTCTTTAGTTTTGCTAGATCCTGTAAGTATTCCTACTTCTATATTCATTTTTTCTGTAAGATCAGAGATAGTAACCATATGTTGTTGTGCTAGTATTTCTGTAGGAGCCATTATACAAGCCTGAAATCCATTATCCACCGCCATAAGCATGCTCAAAAATGCCACCAAGGTTTTACCACTCCCAACATCCCCTTGTAGTAATCGGTTCATTTGAGCAGATCCATAAACATCTTTTCGTATTTCTTTCAGCACTCTTTTTTGCGCACCGGTAAGTTCGAACGGAATATGATTATTGTAAAACTCATTAAAATTATCTCCAATAATGGGGAAAGAATATCCTTTTAGTTTCTTTTTTCGGATTAATTTCAGTTTCAATAAATGCAGTTGTAAAAAGAAAAACTCTTCAAACTTCAATCTTTTTTGCGCCCGTATAAAATCATTATTGTTTTTAGGAATATGGATATTAACCAAGGATTCCTCTTTTGAGGGTAAATTCAACTCCTTAATTATTTTTTCAGAAAGAGTTTCTTCAATATCGTTTTTAAGTAACGGAAGTAAATTCTTTATCAGTTTTAAAATCCCTCTACTATTCAATCCTTTTGCAGAAAGTTTTTCGGAAGAATGATACACCCCTTGTAAACCAACATGTGCTTTTTTATTATAGTCTTCCCACAAATCTGTTTCCGGATGAACAATATTAAAAGTGTTCTTAAATGCAGATGGTTTACCAAAAACTAGATATTCAGTATTGATTTTTAAACTGCTCTTTATCCACCTTGTACCTTTAAACCAAACTAATTTTATTATTCCTGTATCATCTTCCAGATGTGCAATTAATCGTTTTGCTCTGCCTCTACCAATATCTTCAAACTTAATTATTTTTCCTTTTATTTGTACAAAAGATAAATCATCAACAATTTGAGAGATCTTAAATATTTTACTTTTATCCACATATCGGAAAGGGTAATAAGTAAGTAAATCTCTATAAGTAAAGATTCGTAATTCTTTTTTCAGTAAATCGGCCCTAGCAGGACCAACACCAGATAAAAAGTCTATGGGATTACTTAAAAGTTCCATGAGCTAAAAGTAAATACATTTTTTGATTTACAAGTAATTTAATAAAAATTGAAATTGAAATTTTTAACAATAAAATGAACTATTAAAACTCCTATATTTGCAATATGTTAAAACTAAAAGAATTTTACGAAAAGATACCAGAGATATTTAAAAACAAATATTTTATTGTTGGTTTTTTGTTTATAATTTGGATTAGCTTTTTAGATGAAAATAATTTAGTTTCACTGAATCAACAGATAAACACATTAGAAGAGAAACAAGAAATAATTGAAAGTTTAAAAAATCAGATAAAAGAAATTGAAGATAAATTAGAACTACTAAACAATGACCAGAAAGAATTAGAAAAGTTTGCTAGAGAAAACTTCTTAATGAAAAAAGAAAATGAGGATATAACACTAATCAAATAGAATGTAGATGAGTAAATTATTTGATAATTTTAAAAAAGTAAGTTTACAGGATTGGAACGAAAAGATAATAAAAGACCTAAAAGGGTCTGATTATAAGGAAAAATTAGTCTCTTTTACAGATGGTATAAAAATTAATCCTGTATATTCAAACGAGAATATAGAAAGAATACACCCAATAAGTTTTCCTGATGATTGGATTTCTTTTCAGGAAATTGATGCAACTCAAGCAAAAACTGCAAATCAGAAAGCTCTACTAGCACTTAATAATAATGTCTCTGGATTATCATTGAGAAATCCAAATAATTTAGATCTTTTACTAAAAGGAATATCTGTGAATGACATTGCAATTAAGTTTACTGATTACCATTCAGGTTTTATAAATGAATGGAAATACTATTGTGATGTAAATAATATTACTATAACAGCTATTACTGATGAAAACACGATAATTCCGGAAGGAAAAACTTCAAAAGAACAAATAAATTCTGCTGTAGAATTAGGAGAAAAACAAGAAGGAGATATTTACTTTCAATTTGATGTAGGAAGTAATTTCTTCTTAGAGATTGCTAAACTAAAAGCCTTTCGGATTTTATGGAAGAATAAAACTGGAAAAGATGCTTTTATTTTTACTCAGACATCAAACAATAATAAGGAAACAGAATTTGAATACAACAATTTAATCCGAACTACTACTGAATGTATGTCATCAATATTTGGAGGGGCAAACGGAATTTTAATTCATTCTTTTTCTAATAAGAAATCTGACTTTTCTGAAAGAATTGCCAGGAATCAGCAAACTATCCTAAGAGAAGAAAGCTATTTAGATAAAGTAAAGAACCCAACAAAAGGATCTTATTATGTAGAATATTTGGTTGCAGAACTCTTGAAAGGAAATGATATCTGTGAAGTTAAAAATACTAAACATTATATTTCAGAATGGAAATCTGCAGAAGGAATTACAATAAAATCAGAATATAACACAGAAGACTTAAAGGATGTAGAACATACAAATTTTGTTGCAGGAATCGCTCCTAATCTAAGAGGTCCTTATTCTACAATGTATGTGATGCGGCCCTGGACTATCCGGCAATATGCAGGATTTTCCACTGCTGAAGAATCAAATGCATTTTATAGAAGGAATATAAAAGCAGGACAAAAAGGACTTTCTGTTGCATTCGATTTAGCAACACACAGAGGTTATGATTCCGATCATGAAAGAGTTGTTGGTGACGTTGGTATGGCTGGAGTAGCAATTGATTCGGTAGAGGATATGAAAATTCTATTTGATGAAATACCACTTGATAAGATGTCTGTTTCTATGACTATGAACGGAGCTGTTCTGCCAATACTTGCCTTTTATATAGTTGCAGCTGAAGAGCAAGGTATCTCTCCTGAAAAACTCAATGGAACTATTCAGAATGATATACTTAAAGAATTTATGGTGAGAAATACTTACATATATCCTCCAAAACATTCTATGAGAATTATTTCGGACATCTTTAAATTTACTTCAGAAAAGATGCCAAAATTTAATAGTATTTCTATTTCTGGATATCATATGCAAGAAGCTGGAGCAACTGCTGATATTGAACTTGCTTACACCTTAGCAGATGGATTAGAATACATAAGAACTGGCATTAAATCAGGAATGAAAATAGATGATTTTGCTCCAAGACTTTCATTCTTTTGGGGAATTGGAATGAATCATTTTATGGAAATAGCAAAACTTAGAGCGGGGAGATTACTTTGGGCAAAAATTGTGAAGGGATTTAATCCGAAAAACCCGAAATCAATGGCTCTGAGAACTCATTGTCAAACTAGTGGATGGAGTCTTACTGAACAAGACCCTTACAATAATGTAAGTAGAACATGTGTAGAAGCATTATCTGCTGTAATGGGAGGAACTCAAAGTTTACATACTAACGCGCTTGATGAAGCTATTGCTCTACCCACTGATTTCTCAGCAAAAATTGCCAGAAACACACAAATATATTTACAAAAAGAAACTGGCATATGCGATACAGTTGATCCATGGGGAGGATCATATTATGTAGAAAAACTGACAGAAGAACTTGTTAAAAAATCATGGAAACATATACAAGAAATTGAAGAATTAGGAGGAATGACAAAAGCCATTGAAACAGGAATTCCGAAAATGAGAATTGAACAAGCTGCAGCTCGTAAACAATCTAGAATTGATAGTGGAAAAGACACAATTGTTGGAGTGAATTCAAATCAATTAGAAAAAGAAGATACAGAACTAGAAATACTAGAAATAGATAATACTTCTGTAAGAACTACTCAGATTGAAAGAATTAATAAAACTAAAAAGAATAGAGATTCTGAAAAAGTAGTTTTATCTTTACAAAAACTGATACAATCGTGTAAAAGTGGCAATGGAAACCTACTAGAATTAGCAGTAAACGCAGCCAGAAACAGAGCTACACTTGGAGAGATATCAGATGCAATGGAGGAAGTTTATGGCAGATATGTTGCAAAAAACCAAACAATATCAGGAGTATATAAAATGGGAATAGAAAATAACGACACCTTTAAGAAAGCACTTGATTTATCAAATAAATTTTCAAAAAAAGATGGAAGAAGACCAAGAATAATGATTGCAAAAATGGGCCAAGATGGACATGATAGAGGATCAAAAGTAGTAGCTACATCTTTTGCGGATTTAGGATTTGATGTTGATGTAGGGCCTTTATTCCAAACTCCTGAAGAAGCTGCAAAACAAGCAGTAGAAAATGATGTTCATATTATTGGGATTTCATCTTTAGCTGCCGGTCACAAAACACTGGTTCCAAAAGTAATTTCTGCCTTAAGAGATTTTGGTCGTGAAGACATACTGGTAATTGCTGGAGGTGTTATTCCAAAACAAGATTATGATTATTTATTCAACACTGGGGTAAGTGGAATATTTGGGCCAGGGACAATAATTGCTGAATCAGCAATAGAAATATTAAAGAAATTATTAAAAAAATAATCAAGAAAATTAAATTCCCTAATTCTCTGGATCAATAAATTCTAAATGTTGACAACAACTCGGCAAATCATCATGTGCTTTTCTATTTGCTTTTACATCATCAGCATCATAACCTATATTTGAGATTATTGTTCTAATATTTTCTACAGAATTCTTTTTTGTTTTGAAAGTAATACTTAGGACCTGAGTTTCAATATCTAAATTTACTGCTGTTACTCCTTTGGTAAATTGCATTTCTTTTTCAATACGATCTTTACAGCAAGTACCCTCACATTCCGCAGAAGTTTTAATCTGAACGGTTTGTTTTTGTGAATATAAATTAACTGTAATCACATTTATTAAAAGAAAGATTATTAATTTTCGCATAATTAGTTTATTTAAATTATTATTTTATTTTATATCTTAAACCTGTATAAATCATTCTACCCATCACTGGAGCATAAATAAGAGACGCGTCAAAAGCTGATGAAAAAGGATTTCCGGCATCAATTATCGGATTGTCTTGAGTGTAACTTAAGAGATTTTCTCCTCCTACATAAACACTAAAATGTTTAAATTTCTTTGTGACTTGAGCGTTTATAAGATAAAATGGATCGGACATTTTTTCAGGAAACAAATAATCTGTTTCAGATGGAAAGTACGAAGGAACTCTACTTTCACCTATATAATTCCAAGTAAGGTCAAACATCCATTTATCAAAATTTGTAGCATACGACATATTTACAAGTGCTCTATTTTTGGGTGTTAATGGAGCTATCTTTTCTGCACCATTATAAGTTATATGAACATCATTAATTTTATAAGCTGCTTTCACATCAAATCTATCAAATAACTCGTACATAATATCTGCTTGTATGCTATTTGCATAAGAAGTTCCATCCAAATTATAAAAAGAAAGTTCTGAAGGTGTTTCAATATCTACAACAACTTGATTTTCAAAATCAGTTCTATAAGCATCTAGGTTAATAGTACCTTCTCTCCCATTTAGATAAAAACAATAAGTAAAGTTCGCTCCGTAATTCCATGCTATTTCAGGATTAAGTTTCTCTACTACATCAATAGTTCTTCCAGAAGCAAGAAAAGAAGCATTTTCTGCAAATACATTTGCAATTCTAAACGCTCTACCAGCAGAAAGTCTAACAGCAGTTTTTTCATTCGGATTGTACTTCATATTTAATCTAGGAACATAATTAAACTTTTTAGTATTATTATAATAGTCTGCTCTAATTCCAGTAGTTATATTAAAAACATCACCCGATTTAAAAGTATATTCAGAAAAAAAACCCGACATTAAATCTAATCGTATTTGATTATTAAAAGGAGTGTTTATATTTCCAGAAAAACTTTCTGTATATCTATCTGCATACTGGCTAAATCCATACTTAAAGATATTATCTGTGTTATTAATATAAGTTTTTCGTATGAAATTTAAATAAGCACTTTCTTGCAGAGCTTCATAATTATTCTTTCCAAAAATAGCAGTCTGATTATGTAATCTAAAGGAGGTTTGTAATCCTGCACTTTTACCAGGTGTGTTTGGTTGAATCGCTCCAAATTTAGAGAATATCTCATATAAAGAATTATTAATATCAACAATATATCTATCTTCTTTTGGAACAGAAGAAATTTGACCTCCTAACCTTTCTTCTATTAAAGCTTTTGCTAAAAGTTGCATACCATAATTAGGATTACCTTTATATTGCCATCTATTCAATATATTTACTTGTTTAATCTTTGGAACATCTAAAAATTTATCTCCTATTCTCTCCCCTCCTAATTCTCCACGTTTATCAATTTCTTTATCAAAGTATGAAATATGTGTAAACAGATTAGATTGCCAATCTCCATTTTGTTTTGCAAAAAGCAAATTATTCTCTAATTTACCTTCCTGATTTATATAGGCATTCCAAAATAATTTTGGAGCAGAATTTGGTTTGTAATATTCCAGATTTAATTGTCCGGTTAAAGATTCAAATCCGTTTACAACTGATCCACTTCCTTTTATTATTTGTATCGACTCAATCCAAGTGCCTGGAACATAAGAAAGTCCGTAAGAGGAAGACATACCTCTAATAAGTGGCATGTTTTCTTGTGTAATTTGAGTATAAACTCCATCCAAACCAAGCATTTGTATTTGTTTTGCCCCTGAAACTGCATCTGTAAATGTAACATCAACAGTTGCATTTGTACTAAAACTTTCCGATAAATTACAGCAAGCTGCTTTCTCTAACTCACCAGTTAAAATGGTTTGTATATTAATAGGATCTAGAGTAGAAACTTGAGTTGTATTTACCTTTCCTTTAACTTCTACTTGTGATATTTTTACTGAACTTTCTAAAACAATATCATAATTACCCCATTCTTTTATCTCTTTTTTATAGCTTTGATAACCTATAAAAGTAACTACCATAGTAGCAGGATAACTTTCTGGTTCATTTATCAGATAAAAACCTTGTTCTTTGGATGTAGATCCAATAGTGGTTCCGTCCCAAACCACATTTGCTCCAGGGAGTGGACTTTCTTCACCACTTGGAAGTATCTCCACTACCCTACCTTTTATTTGTTGTGCTTTTGTATCTATTGTTGCAATAAGCAACATTGAAATTAAAATTATTCTTTTCATTTTATCAATATTTAAATTAAATTATACAGAATTTTTCTGTATACACTTAAATTTAATCCTATAAAAGAAAAGATTGTATTTCTGGCAATATTGGTTTTGTCAGCAGAGGCGGTGATTCTGACTGAAAATGAGTAATTAAATTATCGTTTACTGATAATCTGAATAAATTATTTTGAGTTATCTTAAAAAGAAAAATCTCTTTGCAATCTGTAATCTTTTGTTTTTGTGAAACTAATGTTTCAAAAGTAAATTGCAACAGTTCAGTATCTTTCTCACAACCATCTGTTGTTGGACAACATGATTTTTGCATTTTTTCTGTCTTACAACAGGACTCCTTTTCTGTATCTATATTACAAGATATTTGTTTCTCGGTCTTACAATTTGGAACTTCCTTTCCTAGATATAAAGAAAATTCTTTAGCACATTGCATTTTAGAAATATGAGACCCTACAGTTAAAAACATAACTAGTACAGCTACAATCAATACACATATATTTTTTGCAATTTTGATCATAATCTATAACAAAAATACAAAAATTTATTGACAACAAAAAAACATTGAAGAAAATTACCTTAGATTGAATCCTCTAGAAAGTATAAAAATCTAAAAAGAGAGAATTGTTTTCTTAATAATCTCTACACATTTTATTAGTTGTTCTTCTGTTATAACAAGTGGAGGAGCAAAACGAATAATATCTCCATGAGTAGGTTTTGCAAGCAATCCATTGTCTCTTAGTTTAAGGCAAACATCCCAAGCTTCTTTCCCGTTTTTAGGTTTGATAACAATAGCATTTAACAATCCTTTTCCTCTTACTAAAGTAATCATGTCATTTTCAAAATTATCTAATTCACTTCTTAGTATTTTTCCTAATCGTTCTGCATTTTCGGATAATTTCTCTTCTTTTATTACTTCAAGTGCTGCAATAGCTACTTTATTAGCAAGTGGATTACCTCCAAATGTAGAACCATGCTCTCCTGGCCTAATACACATCATTATATCATCATTTGCAAGTACTGCCGAAACAGGAAAAACGCCTCCAGAGATTGCTTTGCCTAGAATTAAAATATCAGGGTTAACATCTTCATGATCTACCGCTAATAATTTCCCAGTACGAGCAATTCCTGTTTGTACTTCATCTGCAATAAACAATACTCCTGCCTGTTTACATAAATTATAAGATCCTTTCAAATAACCTTCATCTGGAACAAAAACACCTGCTTCACCTTGTATAGGCTCTACCATGAACCCTGCAATATTGGGGTCTTTTAAAGCTTCTTTTAAAGAGTTTAAATCATTATAAGGAATATTTATAAATCCTGGAGTATAAGGACCAAATTCATCTCTTGCATCAGGATCATTACTAAAAGAAATTATCGTAGTTGTTCTTCCATGAAAATTTCCATCACACACAATAATTTTTGCTGTCTCTGGATCTAATCCTTTCTTCTGATAGCTCCATTTTCTACATAGTTTAAGTGCTGTTTCTACCGCTTCAGCACCTGTATTCATTGGCAATACCTTATCAAAACCAAAATAATCCGTAATGTATTTTTCGTATTCACCTAAAGTATCATTATAAAAAGCCCTAGAAGTAAGAGTTAAGACATCTGACTGTTTTTTAAGTGCATCTACAATTTTAGGATGGCAATGCCCCTGATTTACTGCAGAATAAGAAGATAAGAAATCATAATATCTTTTTCCTTCTACATCCCATACAAAAACTCCCTCTCCTTTTGCCAATACTACGGGAAGTGGATGATAGTTATGTGCTCCATACTTATCTTCTAATTCTATATATTCTTCTGATGATTTCATTTATTATATTTTAGGATTGCTAAAATATAAAAAAAATCTCCCAACATTTCTGATGGGAGACTTTTAATAATCGAAAACTTTCTATTGTAATATAAGTTTCTTGTTAATTACTCCATTATCTGTAGTAATCTCTAAGAAGTAAACTCCTTTTGTATAAGTAGATAGATCAACTTGTTTAGTATATTCACCAACA
>Ga0208947_1000152_pt1 | contig 37007 bp, 39 predicted proteins | sample AOAMet1_04_M0_20_2_FD_188226 | JGI IMG/M metagenome (GOLD analysis project Ga0208947, IMG submission 188226) | Ammonia-oxidizing marine microbial communities from Monterey Bay, California, USA - CAN11_04_M0_20 (SPAdes) | ecosystem: Environmental > Aquatic > Marine > Intertidal zone | place... | reverse complement strand
TTGGTAGAGCAACGGACTGTTAATCCGTTTGTCCCTGGTTCGAGCCCAGGTCAGGGAGCCAATTAAATAAAGGCCTATCTTACGAGATAGGTTTTTTATATCTTAATGAAAAATACTGGGATCATGCAGGGGTCATGTTTCACTAGAATTTATTGACCCCTCCCTAACACATCAAACGAAATTTGGATTTTAGCTCAAGTTGACTTATAATCGATGTATGAAGAAACTACTCTTAATAATACTCATCTTTCTTGGCTAATTATTGGAACTAGTAGTAACAATAATTTTGATATTATTTTCATTGCAGATGTCGATTATTTCAGGTGAAGGTTGATTGTTTGTGACCAAAATATCGATTTCAGAAATATTACCAGTTAAGATTGGAGCTGACCGCTGAAATTTAATATCGTCTGCAACAAGTATCAATTTTCGACTGTTCTCAAATATAGCCTTTGAAACCGAAGACTCTCTTCGATCAAAGTCCATCAATGAGCCATCATTATCAATAGCTGAGATACCTACAATTGCATAATCCACCTTGAATTCCTTAAAATAATTAGCTGTATTTTCTCCAATAACAGCTGAATCAGACTTTCTTACCTTACCACCCGCTAACCAAACTTGAGCGTCATTAGAGTGAGAAAAGATATTAACGATGTTAATATTATTTGTAATTACTTTAAGTCCTTGATGATTAAGGAGTGATTCTGCTACTCTCTCTGTGGTTGTTCCAATATTTAAAATAATAGAAGAATGATGGGGAATAATTTCAGCAACAGCATTTGCAATTTCCCTTTTTTCATCACTGGCCAAATCTTTTCTAGATTTATAAGCAAAGTTTTTTACCCCGGAAGAGTAAAAAGCTCCACCATGAGTGCGCACTAAAAATTCATGATCGCTCAAATAATTTATATCGCGTCGTATTGTTTGTTGACTGACCGTAAATGTTTTAGCCAAATTTTCAACACTTACATATCCTTCTTTTTCTGCAAAAGAAAGTATGTCATCTTGGCGTTTGTTCAATTGCTTCATAATTTAATTCATAATAATTAAGTTTAATTATACATTTTTTCATTTATTTGTATTTTATACCTTTTTTTAATTTGTTCGTTTTTTTTCGTTTTAGTTATTATATTTTTCGTTTTTATTCTAATTTGTTGACTTAAGAATAATTATATAGTATCGTTTGGGAGAGTTTGTTTTATTACGAAATAAATCGAACACTAGAATCCTACTAATGGTTAGTAGGAATATAAAATTGGAGAGAAAAAATGAGAACATTAAAATTTGATGTAAAAAGAACTTTAAAATCTCTTTTGACAATGATATTTTTATTTAGCACTGTTGCTGCTAATGCTGATAATTGTAGTAATAGAGGAGCTTTAGATGATAAATTTTGTGACGAAAATTATGATATGGTTGCAGATTTACCAAAAGACTCAAGTAAATGGAGAAACCCAAATACACTGGTATTTACGTATACTCCAGTTGAAGATCCTGCAGTTTATAAAGATGCGTTTGCAGATTTTCAGGCTTATTTAGGTAAAATAACAGGTAAAAAAGTAGTTTACTATACAGTTCATTCAAATTCAGCAGAAGTTGAAGCCCTTCGCTCAGGAAGATTGCATATAGCTGGTTTTTCAACAGGGCCAACTGGTTATGCTGTAAATCTTGGTGGTTATGTTCCGATGGCTGTGAAAGGATATCCGGAAGCGTTCCAAGGCTATAATTTAATAGTTATTGTTAAAAAAGATAGCCCTATTAAAACTATGGCAGACATGAAAGGTAAGACTATAGCGCATACTTCTTCTTCTTCTAATTCAGGAAACCTAGCACCTCGTGCATTATTTCCTAACGAGGGTCTAATCCCTGATGAAGATTATAAGGTTGTATATTCAGGCAAACATGATCAGTCTATTTTGGGTGTAGCATCAGGTGATTATGATGCTGCTCCAGTAGCATCAGATGTATTCGATAGAATGGCAGCTGCTGGAAGAATTAATGGAGATGACTTTAGAATAATATTTAGAAGTCCTCGTTTTCCTACTTCATCTTTTGGGTATGCACACGACTTAAATCCTGAATTAGCAAAGCAAATTGTTTTTGCTTTTTATACTTATCGTTTTCCTGATGAAATGAGTAAACAATTTAAGGGTGCCGATCGTTTCTTCCCAATTAACTATGAAGATGATTGGGCGGTTATTAGAGATATTGCTCATGCAACAGGAGCTGCGTACACTAAAGCAGGCTTGGCGCAATTAGCAGAAAAAGAAGCTGCTAAGGCTAAAGCTAAGGCAGAAAAGAAAAAATCTGGCGGTTAAACCTACCAGATTTTTATAAATATCCTTTACTCTTCATAAAGAAACTATTCAATTAATATTTAATTAGTTGAGGGTTTGGTGCTAGGTTTGTTATCTCCTTTCTTAGCGCCAATTCATTAGATAGTCCTTTATGAAGAGTTTTAGTTTTGAATCTAAATTATGAAAATTATTGAGTTGAAAGGAAAAATGAAATATGAAAATTGCTGCAAAAAGCCCTCTAATAATAAAAGATCTTACCCATGCATACACATCAGGAAGTTTGGTATTAAAAGGGATAAATATTACAGTTAACTCTCCTGAAATAATTGCAATTATAGGTCCATCTGGAACAGGTAAAAGTACTTTACTACGATGTATTAATAGACTAGTAGAGGCGACTTCTGGTGAAATAATTATTGATGATATTAACTTCTGTAAATCCAAAGGTATTTTATTTAAAAAACAAAGAAGAAGATTAGGAATGATTTTTCAAGAATACAACCTAGTAGAGAGACTTACTGTAATTGAAAATATTTTAAGTGGAAGGCTAGGATATATGACCTTCTGGAAAGCAGCAAGAAGAAAATTTAGTCAAAAAGATATTGATCAGGCTTTTGATCTGTTGGATTTTGTTGGCTTAACTGAACATTCTAAAAAACGAGCTGATAAATTATCAGGAGGACAAAGACAAAGAGTCGGTATCGCTAGAGCAATTATGCAAGATCCAAAAATTCTGCTTGCCGATGAACCAACTTCATCCCTAGATCCAAAAACTTCAGTTGAAATTATGGAGTTAATTTCTCATTTTTCAAGAGAAAAAAAAATCCCTGTCTTAATTAATTTGCATGATGTGAATTTAGCAAAACGTTTTGCTGACAGAATTATTGGTATGTCAGAAGGGCATATAATTTTTGATGGGAAGCCAAATGACTTAACAGATGATAGCTTAAAACAGATTTATGGGGGTGAATCATGGTTAAAGTAAATCAAAATAGGTCTAATCCATTTCCAAAAAAATTAAGCACGACTTTAATTTGGCTTGTATTTATAACATATTTAGTTTATTTGATTAATTCATTTGGGTTAGAGTGGACGCGCTTTGTTGACGGTCTTAGTTATGCTAATACTTTAATTGAGCGAATGATGCCTCCGAATTTTTCAAGGTGGGAGTTGTTACTAGATGGACTATGGGAGAGTATAGAAATATCAGTAATTGCAAGCTCATTAGGTATTTTTTTATCCCTTTTTTTTGGACTGTTTGCAGCGCGTAATTTGATGCCTATTTATGTAAGCGCTCCTGTTAGAGTTTTTATTGCATTATGTCGTTCTTTTCATCCAATAATAATTGCTATTTTATTTGTAAAAAGTGTTGGATTTGGAGCTCTTGCTGGAATCTTGACTTTAATCGTAGCTTCGATAGGCTTTATTGCAAAACTATTTGCAGAGTCAATAGAGGAGATCTCATCAAAACAAATTGAGGCCATAAAGTCAACAGGTGCTAGTTTTGGGAGCATTATTATTTTTTCAGTATTACCACAAGTTTTTTCAAGGTTTATTGGATTTTCTACTTATCAGTTTGATTCTAATCTACGCAACTCTACAATGATTGGCATAGTTGGTGCTGGTGGTTTAGGCGGTACTTTATTTTCTGCATTTCAGCGGTTTGATTATGATTTTGTTGCAGCAATTTTAATAACAATAGTATCGGTAATTCTTTTTTGGGAATTCTTATCTAATGTAATTAGGAGAATATTCACATGAATAATATCAATCATTCTTGGGAGAGGTTTACTGTTAGAGAGAGGTTAAGCAGGACTATTGTTTACGTTATTTCTGTAATTACATTTGTATGGTCATTGAAAACTGTAGAAATAATACCTGAGTTTTTGTATGATGCACCAGAACAAATGGCAGATTTATTTACAAGAATGTGGCCTATTGATTTCGCTTTTTATCCAATTAAAGTACATGATGCCTTAATTGAAACAGTAAATATTGCAACTTTGGGAACCCTGACAGCGATATTGATGTCAATTCCTTTGGCTATAATGAGCGCCTCAAATATTGTAAAAAATCCAATATCACACTGGGTTGCAAGATTCTTTTTAGTTTCATCTAGATCTGTTAATTCACTCATTTGGGCTTTGTTTTTTGTTGCAATATTTGGACCAGGAGTAATTGCAGGAGTTCTTGCAATAGGATTTCGATCAATTGGTTTTATTGGCAAATTACTAGGAGAAGCGTTAGAAGAAGTTAATATGGGTTCAGTTGAGGCTTTACGTTCTACTGGAACTTCATGGCCAATAATCATGATAAAAGCCTACTGGCCTCAGGTTAAGCCAGCTTTTGTTAGTATAATTTTATTTAGATGGGATATAAATGTGCGTGAATCAGCAGTACTTGGCATGGTTGGCGCCGGTGGAATTGGTGTTGTAATCAATGATTCATTAAATTTGTTTGAGTGGCAAAGAGTTTCAATTTCATTACTTACAATTTTTGTGCTGGTTATCTTGGCCGAAATATTAGTAGTTAGTATTCGTAAAAGACTAATTTAATTTCGAGAAGTTTATATGAAAACTCTTGCAGCCATTTCTTTGTCTCAGTGGCGAGATATTAAGTTCATTCTTACAGATATTGATGACACATTAACCACAGAAGGAAGATTGAAAAGCGATGCTTACGATGCTTTGGGGCGATTATCAAATTCTGGGTATAAAGTAATACCTGTTACTGGAAGGTGCGCTGGCTGGTGTGATCATATTGCCAGGATGTGGCCAGTAGATGGAGTTGTTGGAGAAAATGGAGCTTTCTTTTTTAGCTACGATCATGTAAATAAAAATATGAATAATATATATAGTCAAACTGAGGATGAAAGAAGAGAAAACTTCATAGTTCTTAATCAAATTAAAAATACAATTCTTGAATCTGTCCCTGGAACCGCAGAGGCGTCTGACCAAGATTATCGTATTACTGACTTAGCAATTGATTTTGCAGAAGATGTTCCTAAACTATCTCAAAATATGATTGACGAAATTGTTAATATTGCAGAACAGAATGGAGCAACTGCCAAGATAAGCTCTATCCACGTCAATTGTTGGATAGGTGAGCACAATAAACTCACAACTAGCTTAAAAATACTCAAAGAAAACTTTGGTCTTAATGATAAAGAGATTCAGTCTAATGTTGTTTTTGTAGGAGACTCTCCAAATGACTCTATGATGTTTGGTTTTTTTAATAATTCGGTTGGCGTTGCTAACGTTGTAGATATGATGCATAAAATTGTCAGCCCACCAAAATATATAACTTCAAAATACTCAGGAGAGGGCTTTGTGGAGCTGGCAGATCTTCTATTAAAAGATAAATAGATGAACAGAGATACTGTAATTTATGATGTTTTTGTTGCTGGTGGTGGAATCAACGGTCTTGGTTTAGCTCGAGATGCTGCAGGAAGAGGTTATTCTATCTGTTTGTGTGAGATGAATGACTTTGCCTCTGGCACTTCATCTAATTCAACAAAACTAATTCATGGCGGTCTCAGATATCTAGAGCACTATAAATTCCGTTTGGTTCAAGAGTCCTTGAAAGAGCGTGAAGTTTTGTTAAAAATGGCGCCCCATATCATTTGGCCGATGAGATTTATCATGCCTCATTCAAAAGGTATGAGACCTGCTTGGCTTTTAAGGTTAGGCTTATTTCTTTATGATCATTTAGGTTTTAGAAAAATTTTGCCAGGGACTAGCCATGTAAAACTTAATAAGAGTGAGCTTGGTGCTCCTCTGAAGAGTAATTTTAAATTCGGTTATGAGTATTCTGATTGTTGGGTTGACGATTCAAGGCTAGTCATTTTAAATGCGGTTGATGCAGCAAAAAAAGGTGCTAAATTACAAAACTATACCAAGGTAACAAAAGTGACTAAATCTGATGGTCTTTGGCTTGTTACCACCACTGACTCAATAGATGGGAGTCAGAATACAATTAAAGCAAAATGCTTTGTAAACGCATCTGGACCATGGGTTGATGATGTATTACAAGATTCTTTCAGTGATAAACATTCAAAAAATGTTCGTCTCGTTAGGGGCAGTCATATCATTGTCAATAAACTTTATGATCATGATAAATCCTTTATCTGTCAAAACGATGATGGCCGAATTTTTTTTATAATTCCGTATGAAGATAAGTTTACGTTGATTGGAACTACAGATATTGATCATAGTCAATCAGCAAATGAAGTTGAAATAAGTGAAGAAGAAAAACAATACATTTGTGATTCAGCCAACACATACTTAAATGCCAAAATTAAACTAAAAGATATTGTTTGGAGTTTTTCAGGGGTTAGGCCTCTTTATGATGATGGAGTAAGTAAAGCTCAAGAAGCCACTCGAGATTATGTAATCAAAGCCGAAGAGAATGACTCATTACTTATGGTTAATATTTTTGGGGGAAAAATTACAACCTATCGCCGACTCTCAGAAGCCATTTTAAAACACATCGAAGAGTTTCTTGGTAAGAAAGGAGAGTCTTGGACCAGCCGATCATCTCTACCAGGAGGGAATATGGATGTAGATGGTCAATTACCTCTCCAAAACAAACTTCACAAAAACTATCCATTTCTTCCAGTGGAGACTCTTAAACGCCTAGTAAGATCTTATGGGACAGTCTCGTTTGATATTTTTGATGGCGCTAAAAACATAGAGTCACTTGGTGAGAGTTTTGGCTCAGGTCTTTATGAAAAAGAGGTCATCTACCTGATCCAAAATGAGTGGGCTAGAACCTCTGAAGATATTTTATTTAGAAGGTCAAAGCTTGGACTGTCTCTAACAAAAAATGAAAAACAGCATCTAGATAAATTTTTGGAAAGCTATCATGAAAATCAATAATATTGAAGGTGAAGTCGTTAAAGACAACACTGATTTAAAGAGTCTTGTTCTAAGCTCAACTCTACTCCACCTAGGGGGAAGCTCTTTGAACTCGGCTAACTATTAATCAGTGACTGTTAAGACTAAAGGTTGGTGATCTGAAGCATTAGTCTCTTCATTGACGACTAAGTTGACAATATTACTTTTAAGGTTGTCACTTACAAACGCAAAGTCTCTGCAATGAGGACCCTCTGACCATTGTTTTTTGTCAAAAATCCCACAGGTTGGCGCATGATCTAAATTTTCATTTAGATGCGTCCAAGAGTCAATCAGAGACTCATGACTGTTGCTTGTGATAAGACTATATTCCTTAGAATTAGGTTCAAAGTTAAAGTCTCCACAAATGACAACTTTATTTGAACGTTCAAGCTTAGCATATGGACTCTCTTCTTGGATGGTTGCAGGATTAATTGACAAGTTATCAATATCATCTTTAATGGACAAAATTCGCTTAACCTGTTCATAACGTTGATTTTGAGAACCATACTCTAAGTGTGTTGTCATAACGCATAAAGGAAAAAAAGGCGTTTGAATGGTAATTTCTGAAACCTGTCTAGGCATATGTCTAAAGCTGTTATTTGTCGGTTGCGGAAGTATATGATTAAAAGAAGATAAGACTGGTAGTTTTGAAAGTATGATGTTTCCAAACTGTTCTCTTAGATTTTCTCCATCACGAAGAACATCATAAGCTGAACCATAAAAAGCTTCATAGTCTTTGAATAAATTTGATAACTGTTTTAATTGATCAGGCTTTGTATTATTTTTAAGGATTGAATTACGAGAAACCTCCTGAAGACAAATAACATCAGGAGTGCACATACTAAAAATAGTTTCAGCAATTCTATCTAGAGAGATAACTCCATCAACACCTTCTCCATTCTGGATATTCCAGCTTAGAATTTGAATCATTTAATGCCTTTCATATTATTTTCTTTAAAGCTATAGCAACTACTAAATAGTACTTTAAGTATATAGATAAGTAAGTCTCTTGTTTTTCAACCTCTATAATAATTTCATTAAAAAATAATTAATGTAAGTTATGAATCATGAAATAGTAATCGTTTCTGCTACCAGAACAGCTTTAGGTTCTTTTGGAGGCTCGCTTTCGTCAATACCGGCTCATAAGTTAGGATCTGCTGTTATTTCCTCTTTGCTTGAAAAGACAGGAGTAGCTAATGATCAAGTTGACGAGGTGATTTTGGGCCAAGTTTTGACTGCTGGTAGTGGCCAAAATCCAGCTAGACAAGCAGCTATAGATGCTGGCCTGCCTCATGTAACCCCTGCTATGACAATTAATAAGGTGTGTGGTAGCGGACTAAAAGCAGTCCAGCTTGCATTTCAAGCAGTCGCTTGTGGGGATGCTGAAATCGTTATTGCAGGTGGTCAAGAAAACATGAGCCTCTCTGGGCACGTCCTACCCAAGTCAAGAGAAGGTAAAAAAATGGGTCCATGGGAGATGGTCGATACGATGGTAGTTGATGGTTTGTGGTGCGCATTTAACGATTACCATATGGGCGTTACAGCTGAGAACATTGCATCCAAATTTGACTATACTAGAGAAGGTCAAGATCAATTTGCAGCATCGTCCCAACAGAAAACAGAGTCCGCACAGATTTCTGATTTATTTCATAATGAAATTACACCAATTGCTATTCCTCAGAGACGGGGAGACGATATAGTTTTTGATACCGATGAATTTCCAAGACATGGAACAACCAAGGAATCTTTGTCAAAGCTTAGGCCTGCTTTTAAGAAGGACGGAACGGTTACTGCAGGCAACGCATCAGGCATCAATGATGGCGCAGCAGCTGTAATGGTAATGAGCGCATCTAAGGCAAAAGAGCTTGGCTTGAAACCAATGGCCAAAATCGTTTCTTATGCAAGTGCTGGGGTTGACCCAACAATTATGGGAACTGGACCAATACCTGCAAGCACTAAGTGTTTAGACAAGGCTGGCTGGAAAGCCTCTGAACTTGATAGAGTTGAGGCTAATGAGGCATTTGCAGCGCAGGCTATGTCTGTTAATGACTCTCTTGGTCTGGATCAATCTAAAGTAAATGTTACTGGAGGAGCTATCGCGTTAGGTCACCCGATAGGAGCTTCAGGCGCCAGAATTTTAGTAACTCTTCTGCATGGTATGGAGCGCGACAAAGCTGACAAAGGCCTTGCCACTCTTTGCATTGGCGGTGGGATGGGGGTTGCTATGGCCGTTGAAAGGTATAAATAAATATTACCTAGATAAAATCGTGAAGAAATACCTAGTTATCTTAAGCTTAATTTTTGGGAATTTTTTTCTTGTAAGCACAAGCCATGCATACCTAGCAGTTGGCTATATGAAGTGTGATAAAGTGAATCAGCTGGTTGAAGACAATAATCCTGATGTGAAGACCATGATTATGTTTTGGTTTAGTGGCTATTACACAGGAAGAAATTATGAAACTTCAAGCTATCCATTAAAGCCTGACCCAGAACTTATCTACATAGCAACAGTAAATTATTGTAGCAAAAACCCTCAAAATGATACCGTTGATTTAGCAGATTTTCTATATTCTAGTTTGCTTTAAGATCCAAGGTTGGATACTGTCTCTATTAAAGCAGTATTAACTTGTCTTGGTCCAGTATCTTTGCGATTATTGTGCCTTCTAGCGCCTGGAACTCGAACACCATCAATTGATTTATATTTTTCTAGGAAATCTTCCGTCTGCTTTGAAGTATCCTTTCCAGATAATATTTTAGGTGACATGGCGAGAATAAACTGACCACCCTGAACTGGGCCGCCATCTCCATTATCACGCTCCTTTGACTCATAGGAAAAAGTCTCACCTACTAGTGGGCCAGAAAGAAGTTCAATCATAAGGGCTATCACTGAGCCTTTGTGGCCCCCAAATGGTAATAAAACTCCCTTATCAATTTCTGCTGCGTCTGTGGTGAGTTCTCCTGATGCAGAAAGTCCAGTCCCAAGAGGTACAGCATGGCCATCCCTAGCAGCAATTTGAATCTCTCCTTTAGCCATTGAGGCTGTTGCCATATCAAAAACGATTGGGTTTTTGCCAGGCCGTGGCCATGAAAATGCCATTGGATTTGTACCATATAATGCAGTTGTTCCGCCAGAAGGAGCAACAGCTGGTGTGTATGAAACTGATGTCAAGCCAACGAGGCCTTCATCACTGATTGCTTCAACTTCGGGCCAAAGGGCAGCAAAGTGGTGGCAACGCTGAATAGCGAGTCCTGCAATACCAAAAGCTTGAGCTGCTTGAATTAATTTTTGAAGTCCATGTTTATGAGCGAGCGGTGCAAATCCATTGTGAGCATCACATCTAAATATTGTTGGTGTGACTTCTTCAATTTCTGGCTTTGCAGAGCCATCTACTTTGTTACTTTGAAGGGCTTTAACGTAACCAGGAATTCGAAACAAACCATGAGAGACAGAGCCATCTCGCTCAGCATTAGTCACGGTAGTTGCAACTGCATCAGCATTCTCTTCATTAGCGCCATTATTTATAAGTGCTGCTTTAGCTAGGTTGAAAATCTCATCAAGGCTCAGTTCGGTTGTCGTTGAAGTCATTAAGTTAATCCTCTTGTTAAATATCCATTCAGGAAGGTAAATTGCTAAGTATAAGGAATTCAACGGCCTAGTTACAAAAAAATGATAACATGCATTAAAAAAATCATACTCGATCAAAATGAAAAACAATAAAACCATTCAAATTGTTTCCTGTCACGCTGAAGGCGAGGTTGGTAATGTTATTGTTGCAGGTGTTGATATGCCCCCAGGCAAAACCCTTTGGGAGCAAGCAAGATGGATTCATGAAGACCAATCTCTTCGTCAGTTTGTTTTAAATGAGCCAAGAGGGGGCGTTTTTACACATGTCAATCTTTTAGTTCCTGCTCAAAATCCTGAAGCAGTCCAGGGTTTTATTGTTATGGAGCCTGAACATACGCCTCCAATGTCAGGTTCAAACTCGATCTGCGTTTCAACGGTCCTCTTAAATACTGGAATCATTCCAATCAACGAGCCAATCACAGAATTTATTCTTGAAGCGCCTGGTGGCCTTGTTCCGATTAAAGCCTATTGTGAAGATGGCAAGGCAATAAGTATCGAGATTCAAAACGTGGCGTCATTTGCCGATAAGCTTAATGTTTTTTTAGAGGTCGAAGGTGTAGGAACCTTGGAGGTTGACACTGCCTACGGAGGGGATAGTTTTGTTTTGGTTAATGCGCGTGAACTTGGCTTTGAAATAGAGCCTCACGAGGCTAGAGATATATCTGAGTTGGGCTCAAAGATTACCGCTGCAGCAAACCAACAACTAGGCTTTAATCACCCAGAAAATTCTGAGTGGAGACACATTTCATTCTGTGAATTTGCGCTCCCAATATTTGAGGAGGAAGGCGTTAAGGTGAGTAAGAATACTGTAGTTATTGACCCAGGAAAGCTCGATCGCTCTCCGTGCGGAACGGGCTGCTCAGCGCGAATGGCCGTGCTTCATGCAAAAGGAGAGCTTAAGAAAGGAGACCGTATGATAGGCCGTTCAATTCTTAATTCAAGGTTTGACTGTCAGATAGTTGAAGAAGTTCTGATTGGTAATCAAAAAGCAATCATCCCGTCCATTAAGGGAAGCGCTTGGATTACTGGAACTCATCAACTTGTTCTTGATTCAGATGATCCTTTTCCTGATGGCTATCGACTCAGCGATACTTGGCCAAAAAAACAGTCAATATAGACATTTATTTTTTGGATTATTCTTTGAAATAGTGTAAAAAATAAATATTGTAATTAAACATTACTTAAGGAGTATCAATGCCTAAAATTCATTGGTTGGGGACTGGGCTCTCTGCTATCCCGGGTTTAAGAATGCTGATTGAGAATGGACATTCAGTCGTTGTTTATAATCGAACAGTAGATAAAGCAATCGAAGCCTTATCAGGTGTCAATGGTGATTATCAGGTGGTTCCATTCTCACTTGAAGCGGTTAAAAAATACACCATCGCTGGCGATGTAGTTGTTTCAATGCTCCCAGGCAACTTCCATGTTCCAGTGGCAGAGCTTTGTCTTTCAATGGACGTTCATTTTGTATCAAGCTCTTATATCTCAGATGAGATGAGAAGTTTGAATGATGCTGCCAAAGAGAAAAACTTATGCGTAGTTAACGAGGTTGGATTGGATCCAGGAATTGATCACAGTATGTCCCATGCCTTGGTTGAAGACTATAGAAGTTCGAGCATCTTTTCTAAAGAGAATAGCCACTCTTTTCTGAGTTATTGCGGCGGTCTGAGTGATGTTCCAAATGATTTTTGCTACAAGTTTAGCTGGTCCCCGCTCGGCGTATTAAAGGCTTTAATGTCAACCTCGGTGAGTATTCGAGATAGTGAGGTATATACGGTAACCAAGCCGTGGGAGTCTGTTGAGATCTATCCACTTCCGATGCCATGGGGTGAGGATGAATTCGAGGTGTACCCTAATCGCGACTCACTTCCATTTATAGAGCAATACCAAATGCATGAGGGCCTTAAAATCGATCAATTTGTTAGAGGAACTCTCAGATATAAGGGTTGGAAAAATGCATGGAGTGATATTTTTTCAGAAGTAGATTCGCTTGATCCTGCTCGCTCAGAAGGGCGACTAACAGAGATCAGCGATGATCTATGGAACAATTATTCTTATAAAGAGGATGAGGTGGATCGAGTCATCCTAACTGTTGAGCTAAAGGTTGAAAATGAGTCTGAGGTTGTGTGGCACAAGCAATTCTTGTTAGATACCCTTGGTAACTCTAAGGGGAACGCAATGGCTCAACTGGTTTCATGTTCAGTAGCACTTGCTGTTGAGGCGGTTCTTAGTAATGAAATCTCTTCTGGAGTCACTGCCGCACCTCATCAGAATGAACTCGTTAATCGTTGGCTCAAACAAGCAGATGATATTAGTGACCACTTTGCCTTAATCGATCACTTGAGCTAATCAATTTGTGAGCCAGTACAGTCTCAAATTTGATCATGAAACAAGGGGCTGGGTCGATCTAATACCCTTAAGGAAGCCTCAGCCAAATTTAACCTCTAATCTAGATGCAAGATGGCTCGTTATTGGTGCTGGATATACAGGTCTTTCATGTGCGAGAAGACTGGCAGAGCTTAACCCTAATGAAAAGATTGTATTGCTTGATGCGAGAGAAGTCGGGCAGAGCGCTTCTGGAAGAAACTCAGGGTATGTTGTTGCGCATAGTCATTTTTCTGGGGGATATCAAAAGGATCAACTTGGCCAATATGAAAGAATTGATCGCATTAATCAGGCGGGTCTTGAATCTCTCAAATCCATAATAAATAAAAGCCATATTCATTGCGACTTTAAGGAGTCGGGTATCTATCACATGGCTGCTGATTTGAGTTCATCTTTAGAGTGTGATTATTTTATTGATTACTTAGAGAAGAGAGAGATTAAACATACACCACTTGCTCAGGACCAAATTCATTTGGAGCTTGGAACAAAATGGTATCAAAAAGGGGTTAAGGTGCATAATGGCGCTTTGGTACAGCCAGCGCAACTCGTTTTTGGTCTTGCTGACAACCTTCCAAACAATGTTGAGCTTTATGAGAATTCACCGGTCATAGATATGAGGCTAGGCAAAATTAATACTTTGAGGACACCAAACTCAACGATTAGGGCTGAAAATGTCATTATGGCCTGTAACTATGAGCCTTTAGTAAGCGGTCAACAAAAACAAAGAGTGGTCGGCGTTACACTCTCAGGGAGTATTACTAGAGTGTTGACTCAAGATGAAATGGAAACGCTAGGAAGTGAAACTTCATGGGGCATTTTATCTCTTCATAGCGGCGGAGCAACCGTGAGACTCACTAAAGATAAAAGAATTTCAATTAGGAATACTGCTGAATACAATAATCATCGCTTATTAAGGAAAGGCCAACTAAAAGCAAGACAAAAAATTCATAGACAAGCATTCGATAATAGATTTCCAGAGCTTAGTCATGTGCCATTTGAGCATCTATATTCTGGGGTTGAAGGAGTCACTGCTAATAAAACAAATATCTTTAAACGGCTCTCACCTAACCTGTACTTTGCTGGCTGCTACAATGGCTCTGGCATCACTAAAGGGACTGCTTTTGGAATAGCTGTCGCTGATCTTGCATGTGGCCATGATGGCGAATTAGTGAGTGACTGTCTAGGGATCGAAAAGGCTAAATGGCTTCCTCCAAGACCCTTCATTCATCTTGGGGCATGGTACGTTACTAAACAAAGATTCAGAGGGGTTGGAAAAGATCTCTAAAAAATAATCACTAAACAAGGTGATTTAGTTTTGCTCCAAACTCAATAAAATTCCCCTTTAATTTTCCAAACATCTCATTGTTTTGACTAGTTGGCTTGATAGGAAGAGATTCTTCATTACCTGTCAAAAAAGTCTCAGCTATAGACTGACCAAAATAGGTTCCAGGGCCTATTCCTCTTCCTGAATATCCAAAAATTGAATACGCGTTTTGACCAATACGATGAATTTTTGGAATGTGGTCATCTGTCATTGCAATTTGACCACCCCAGAAATAGTCCAAGGAAATATTTTTCAGAGCAGGAAATAAAGATTGAGCTTTTCTTTTTGCCCAAGTAGAGTGAATTTTGGAAATATTAGGTCCAAGGTTTCCAATGCCGCCAATGATGAACCGGTTATTATCATCAAGTCGGAAAGATGACATCACGGTGGCCGTATCCCAGCACCCTTCATTGTTTGGCAAAATACCCTCTAAAGAATCTTTTGAGAGTGGTTTTGTTGCTGCTTGAAAATAGTATACAGGCGTATATTTTGATGAGGTAATACCATTGATATTTTGCTGATAGGCATTCGTTGCAATCAATAACATCTTGGATTGAATTGACCCACTTTCTGTTTGAATCCTCCAGAGCTTGTTCTTATATTCAATTTTTGTTGCAAGAGATGATTCAAAAATATTTGCACCTTTAGATTGTGCTGCTCTTGCTAACCCTCGGCAATAACTCAGTGGATTAATTGTGCCAGCTTTTTTATTGAGTAGGGCGCCATGAAATTTAGATGAGCCAATTCTTTTTCCTGCTTCTTCTCGATCTAAGAGCTCTAATTCAGCCCCGCGTTCAGTGAGCTGTTGATATCGATCTTGTATATCCTTAAAGCCCTTAAATGAATGAGCACAATGAAGCGTTCCTGAGCGATTTGCACTGCAATTTATTTCGTTTTTATTAATGAGTCCAAATACTAGATCTGGTGCTTTAGATAGAGCTTTATTAAGCTTAATGCCTGCATCTTTTCCAAGGATATCCTCAACTTTTTTTGGAGGCAGCCATAAACCTGAGTTCACTAGACCGACGTTACGGCCAGAGCCACCAAACCCTATTTGTTTATCAATGAGTGTGACTGAGAGTCCATTTTCAGATGCATGTAGAGCTGCAGAACAGCCCGTGTATCCTCCCCCAATAACTGCTAAGTCGGAAACAACTGAGTCTTTTAGTGGCTTAAAGCTTATATTTTCCTTTAAGCTTTCTTCCCAAAGGTTGATTTGTTGCATTAATAATTAACGATCTATTTTTTTAATATAATAAATAAAAAAGACGCCCAAGGGCGTCTTTTAAGTGAAATTCTGGATCAATTACTGCAGAAGAGTAGCGCCAGTTTCCATTCGTATAACTTTTCCATCTTGAATTTTATGGAAAGCAAGAACAGCCTCACGTGTGCCATCAGGAAAACTCATGACGCCATGAGTAACCATAGCTTCATCATTTTCGTAGAGGCAGCGTGGGTCATGAGTTACAAACTCATCACTTTCCATTAAAAAAGAAAACATTTCCATCGCCTTTTCTTTGTTCATTGTCATTCCATCCATGTGACTTATAAATTCATAGTCATCATGTAAAGTTGCCGCATAGGCCTCTGTATCTTGATTTTTTCTTGCAGTTTCTTGTGTTTTGTATATCGACATACAGCCTCCTCAAATGATAAAAATACCTGTTAAAAAAACAAGTTATTTAAGTATACTAAATTTTTTTAGTAAAAAGTTGTAATAATAAATGAGAAATTATGGATATAACTAATATACAACATCAGCTTAAAAAGTTTGCTTCAGAGAGAGATTGGGAGCAGTTTCATACACCAAAAAATTTAGCCATGGCTCTCAGTGTTGAAGCTTCAGAGTTGGTTGAGATTTTTCAATGGCTCGAACCTGAGGAGTCAAAGTTGCCTGACAAGAAGCAGCTAGATTTTATTAATAGTGAGGTTGCTGATATTGCGATGTACTTACTTCGTTTTTGTGACTTATTAGATATTAACTTAGAAAGTGCAATACAAAGAAAAATAGTTAAAAATGAAGAAAAATATCCCGTTAATCTATCTAAAGGTAACGCAAAAAAGTACAACCAGAGAGATGACTAGTTAAATCTCAACCTTAAAGCACTCGTAGGGTTTTCCTGATGAAGGCTGCAAGTTAATATAGTCATCCGCAAGAACGACTATCTCTTCTGAATGTTTTTCGTTAAGTGTGAACTGCTCTTGCATGTTGAAGTACTCATCGAGCCATGGATGGTTTCTGTTCGTTACTTTAATAAAATCAATCATGCTCACCAAATTTTGATTATCAATCTCCCAAATGCCAGACCCTAGAGCGCTGTAGACAACTTTAACTTTCTTCTCCTCGATAGGAAAATCAACAATGAGCTCACCAAAGCTATTCCATGTACCATCTTTTTTATATCTGATCATCTCAAAGGCTGCATAACCAGGCCAAACATCTTTGCATACCCAGTTTCCTAATATTTCACTCTCGTAGAAGCGAGGAGACATCGCCGCAAGCGAATTAGTATTAATAATGAATAACAAGAATGCAGTAAATAAAGTTTTCATGATTAAAGTTTAGTTTAACGCAACTAATGATTTGTGAATGATTAATGTATTTTGAGCGAATTTATTTCCTCTGTTTTAATTGATCCGCTAATTCAACAATTTTTTGACTGACTATTTTTTTGAATATGAAGGGCAAAACAGCATGGATAACAGCAATTATGGATAGCCCGAATAAAATAAAGCTAAATCTACAAGCTGCAAGAAGGTGCTGAAGGTAAGTCTCCCCAACTTCTTTTGGATGTTTAGAAAACAGATTTTGCATTTATTACGGCTTAAAAAAATGAAAGGATAAAAATAGTATATAGTCTTATAAAAAATAAGGTTATTTATTTTTAAATAATTGTAATAAAATGTGAATTTTTATTCATTTAAACTCTTATAAAAGTTAATGAATATAATGTTTTCAGAATATGTGCCAATTTGACCTAGCATTTAAAAAAATGGGAATCGAAAAAATGCCGAAAGTTTTAACAAAAGAGCAGATAGAGCAATATCATGATCAGGGTTTTATATCTCCAGTAAGAGTAATATCTGAACAAGAGGCGCTTAAAGTCAAACAAGAGTTAGAGGATGTTGAGGCAAAGTTTCCCAAGGAAATCAATTCAGAAAGTCGAAATAACTTACACCTTTCATTTGCCTTTCTAGATGCACTCGCTCACAACAAAATAATTGTTGATGCTATGGAGGATCTCATTGGTCCAGATATTGCTCTTTGGGCCTCTGTCATGTTTATCAAAGAGCCCTCCTCAAAGCAATATGTCAGCTGGCACCAAGACGCAACTTATATGGGTCTTAATAGTATGGACTTTCCAACACCATGGATTGCTTTAAGTCCGAGTAATAAAGAGACTGGGTGTATGACTATGATTGCTGGGAGTCATAAACTAAAGATAAAAAAACATGAAGATACGTTTGCTAAGGATAATATCTTGACTCGAGGTCAAGCTATTCAAGAGGTTGAAGAAAGTAAAGGTGTTGACCTTATTCTAGAGCCTGGAGAGATGTCTATTCATCATGGAGCTATCATTCATGGCTCCCAGCCTAATAATAGCAATCAAAGAAGAATTGGATTTTCACTTCAATCCTACATGTCGCCAAATATCAAACAGATTGCAGGTCAAAATATATGGACTCATGTCCGTGGAAAAAAGAGAAAAGATGACGATGGAATATTGCTTGATAGGCCAAAGTTTAATATGGACCCAATTACTGTTTCCCAAAGAAAAATTGCCAACGAAAATTTATCAAATATCCTTTATAAAGGCGCAAAAATAAAACGTAATTACTAGTTATTTTTTTTGATCCACTCTACGATTTTCTTTACTCCTTGTTGAGTTTTAGTCGGGCTCAGAATTTCACCAAGAACACCATGCTTGGATGGGTCATCTTTAGGAGAAAGGATAGGATTGAAAGCTTCAACATTCTTACCCATCTTAGAAATAATTTTTCGCGTATCTTTTGCAGATACAACCTTGTCATTATCAGAAAACCAGAAGAGGATAGGTAAGGTTATTTTGTTATGATTAGTTCTAGAAGCGGCAACAACAGAATCTTTCACTGCAAACAGAGCATGGGTTGGATAACGAGTTGTCCAGCATCGTTCGTATTCTGAGTTTTTAGCGACAAATGAGTATTCTTTTCCTAGTAATAGGTGAATTAACCATCTAGCACCAGGAACTCTAAGAAAATGACCCTTATAAGAGCCAGGACCAAAATTTGGCGAGACATATATTATAGATTTGACTTTATTCTGATTTTCCAAAAGACTATGGATCAGAGAACAACCCGTTGAGGAGCCAATAAGAATAACCTTCTTACCAATGGTCTCACCAATCCTTATAGCCTCTTTGGTATCCATTATCCAGTCATCAAATGTTGCATTGCTGAGTGCGGCACCATCTTGTCCATGGCCACTAAGCCTTGTAAAGAAAACATTGGCTCCTAATTCTTTAGCCACAAGTTCAATCACTGGACTAAGTTCAGCTCGGGTTGCAGAAAATCCATGAATAAAAACGATACTTTGAGAAGTTTTATGGGCAGGCTTGTCACACCAGACAATCTTTTTTTCTATATTCTGTCGAAGCTTAGGTATCGCTTCTTCAGCAGATTTTATGTCCTTTTCAATCGAATTAATGTCAATCATTTAGTGTTAAGTTTTCAAAATATTTTTTGATTTTAAATTATATCTTTACCCTAAGAAAAAAATATTATATTTGTATACAAAAAGAAAACAAATAATATTACAATAAGTATACGAAAAGTGTATACTGATTTTCAATATAAAGTTTTATAGATTTTTAGATGGGCAAGTACGTTACAAAAAATCAAAAAGAAGATGAAAAAAGAGTGGTCAGCGTTAGGATTCGAAGACCAGTTTTTGAGGCGTTTAGGGGCGCATCAATAGCTGCTAAGGATTTTGGCTATAGCATGTCTCTATCAGGTGTTTTTGAGACTGCAATGGAAGACGCAATATCTGAGTTTAAGGAGATTAGTGGAATTGACTATAAGGATGTTGCAAGAACGGAGCTTGATAAGAAGTGGGAGAACAAATACAAAGCTTCTAAAAAAGCTTCCAAAGGTAAATCCCAATAAAAGGATTAAGAAATTTATTAATGATTAGGAGATAGATCAATGTCTGATAGTAGTGTTATAAGCAAGATAAAGGAGTTAAGAAAGGATTTAGATAAAGAGACTAGTTATTTACAAGAACAGATGGAACTCCCACTAAACGGTGACTTGGTAAAGAATTTGCAATCAGAAAATAACTCGATTGAATTGAGTAAAGGGATCGCAATTTCAAAATGGGTAAGAAAGATAACCTCACAATTCGAGTCAGTGGATCCGTTTTATAAGTAACTTTTAAATCTAAGGTAAATTGATTTGTTTTTTAGGCCAGCGCCAATTGATTAGTGTACTGGCTACACCAGTCATTATCATTACTCCTCCAATGATCATTGATAGGGTGAGTTTCTCATCAAGAAGTATCATTCCTGCAACAATTGATGTGATTGGAAGGAGCATAAGAAAAGGTGAGACCTTGCTAACATCGACACTACTCAATAGGTGATACCATATGCTATAGCCAACAACTGTCATAATAAAAGCTAAATAAAAAATAATCGACCAATCAACAAGGCTTGCTGAAGTAATTGCCTGCCACTGACCATCCTCAATAATGAGCGATGCTATAAGCATTTGAGGGGTGGCCATAATTGCAACCCATGCAAGTATCGTAATGCCAGATAGACCTTTTAGTCGACTAATCATGATTTGTGCCACAGCCCATACTGCTGAGCCTGCCACTAACAGAATAACGCTATCAATATGCCCTTCCAGTCTTGGCTCTCCTGCAATTATAAAGACCCCTAAAAATGCCAGTCCCATTCCTAAAGCCCGGGTTAAGCCAAGTTTTTCTTTTAGTAAGATGGTACCCAAAAGGGCAAGTATCGGTCCCTCAAGTTGAACCAGGATGGCTGCTGTTGAAGCGTCAATTCCTTTGAGACCGTTATAGGTTAAACCGTACTGAATTGTTGAGCCAATAAGAGCCACAACAAAAATTTCTCTCATGTGACCCCACGGTGGCTTTGTAAACCAAACTAAAACAAGCCCTGCAATTCCAAATCGAATTGACATAATCAGAAGTGCAGAGAATTGCTCCATACCAATTTTGGCTAAAGTGAATCCTAGTCCCCAGGTTATTGGAACAATCAATGCTAGAAGAATCTGTTTAGAATTCAATATTATTCTTTAACAACAAAAAAGGAGGTCAATTATGACCTCCTTTTACTATTCAAATTTAAATTATTTATTATTTAGATAGACTTCATAACAAACCCCTTTATTCAATATAGTAATTTAATTATCTTGATTTCCAGTAGAAAAGAATAATAAACAAGACACTTAAGCCGATTCCAAAGAGCGGCATACCTCCTGAAGGGATAGCACCTGAAGTTAGGTGATAAATCTGCATCGCAACCGCTAACATTTGAACAAGTATTAGCGTCTTGGTGGCTTTTTTCAGCTGCTCTTCAGAAGTCCAATTTGGCAACATAATAAAAACTACAGCAATAAAAAAGAATGACATTGCTAAAAACTGCGCCATCGTTACCATAGGTGCTGTAACTTCCCATCCATAGGAAGCAGCCATCATATTGGTTCCAAATAACATTGACGCAGCCCATATAAGGCCAATCAATCCATTTAGTCGATACACTAAAGTTAAAGTCATAATATTTCTCCTATAATATTGAATTAACTAGTTTTTTTAAAGATAAATTTCTGATTTTTAGATTTTTAACATGCTAAATCTTACCATAAACTCGTCTAATTTTTTTTAGACTGCTGAATTTTAAAGGCTATTAGTTAACTAAATGCTCGCCATTACTAACTACTGGAGAATAATCTTTAAAATCTTGGAAAGGGTAAATGTTCTGCATTCGATGATTATTTTCAATCCCCTTTAAGTCCTGATTAACAGCACCACTTGTGAGTGCCATAAATGTTGGCGCAGAGAGTGATTGAAGATCAGGAGAGAGATAACCCGATTTAACAAAAAGAGTCTTGAAGTCTTTAAGATCTAAATTCAGATCAGCAAAGTCTCTTAAATAGTGAAAAGGTCGCCTCAATTTAGTTATGATAATGACAGCTCCAGATAGAGAAACAACGGCGCATTGATTTTTAAAGTAGACATGATCAGCTTTAAGTTTAAGTGATGGACCTCCACCTCCATAGTTTCCTCCTAAAGTAAATTCATTGCTTTCTTTAAGCGATTCATAGGCAGACTTTGATGCAATTCCTGCAAATAATGAGTTATTGAGATTTTGATCTAATATTGCTTTTAATACATCCGCTCTATCTCCAACACCACCTGCCGTTGGATTATCACCGCTGTCAGTAATGATTGAAAAGTCTTCACTAACCCAACCTAAAGCATCTTCTATGCTTCCAGTAGCCATATCTGATTTTAAAAGGAGTCGATTATTCCAGTAGGATTTAGCAATTTTGTGACACACTTGACTACCCGAGATTTGATTGGTGCATGTAACAACAGAGGATGCAGTTGCTCTTTTAGTGTCTGCCCAAACATAGCCTACCAAAAGGTTACAGTCTAGAATATCTTCTTGTTGATTGTGTAGGTCAAGATCTTTATAGATTGATTTGCAGGGCTCAACAATAGTCGAGGACATTTCACCAGAAACTAAAACAGGAATTGCAGACCAAACAACATGGGGCTTATAGTTTTCATTGATTGCATTCGCAAGCATCAATGCAGAGCGCCTATAAGTATCTTTAACATCAATATGGGGCGCTGTTTTAAAGGCAGCGAAAGCGTCTATATTATTGACAATTTTGTCGGTCATTTGGCCATGAAGATCATAGCTAACTGAAATAATACATTCATGGCCAACAGTATCACGAACTGAAGCTACCCATTCACCTTCAGGGTCTTCAACGCCATCGACATACATAGCGCCATGCATCAAAAGTAGAACGCCATCAAGCTTCCCAAGAGCATCTATTTCTCTAATGAATTCATCTTTGACTTGTATGAAATATTGTTTTTCAATAGGGCCACCAGGGACCGATTTGTTGAAAAATAAAGGATGGGCCTTTATATTGAATTCGTTAAAAGGAAAATCAACAAGATCAAGCAAAGATTGACCTTGAATGCTTTTAAAATCATCAATATTTTGATAAAGAGGGGAGTAACTACTGCACTCAGTACTGATACCGCCAATAGCTATATTCTTAATAGCCATGGCGGCTTAGTACATTGAAATTAATTCCAGCCTGTAACAACCTTGACTTCGATGAACTCGTTAAAGCCATGTTCGCCACCTTCTCTGCCAATACCAGAGTGTTTGAATCCTCCAAATGGAGCTCCACTGGCTGCACCTTTACCATTGAGTTCAACAGTACCAGATAGAAGTTTTTTGGACATTCTTTTGGCTCTTTCCGGATCTTGAGTTTGGACATAATTAGTTAGACCATATGGCGTATCGTTGGCAATCTTGATTGCCTCTTCTTCACTGTCAAAAGGAATCATTGAAAGAACAGGTCCAAAAATTTCAGTCCTCGCAACTGTCATTTGATTATTCACATCTGCAAAGATAGTTGGTTTGATAAAGTAGCCTGTCTCGAGTCCGTCAGGTTTACCAGTGCCACCTGTGACGAGCGTTGCATTCTCCTCTATGCCTGCTTGAATTAGAGCTTGAATTTTGTCAAACTGAAGCTTTGATACAACCGGCCCAAGATGTTTTCCTTCTTTTGATGCAATATCAGTCTTAGTGGATAGCGCAGTTTCTTTGGCGATCTCAACAGCCTCATCATAGAATGACCTTTCAACAAGCATTCTAGTCGGCGCATTACAAGACTGACCAGTGTTGCTAAAACAGTGCCTTACACCTCTTATAACAGCTTTTTCGTCTGCGTCAGCAAAGATAATGTTGGCACCTTTACCGCCAAGCTCTAAACCAACCCTCTTAAAGTCGTCAGCAGCATTGTGCGAAATTAAAGCGCCTGCTCTTGTAGAGCCCGTAAAAGAAACCATATCAATTTCTGGATGAGAGGTGAGCTGACTTCCAACGCCGGCACCATCACCATTCACAAGATTAAAAACGCCTGCAGGGCAGCCAGCTTCTTCAAGCATTTCTGCAAAAATCATAGAGTCTAAAGGGGCAATTTCGGATGGTTTTAAAACCATCGTGCAGCCTGCTGCTATTGCTGGAATGACTTTAAGTGCAACCTGGCTAATCGGCCAGTTCCAAGGCGTAATGAGTGCACAAACCCCTTTTGGCTCATAAATAAGCTGGTTGTCAGAATCATCAAGCTGCTCTTCAAACTCAAACTTTCTTAGTTGATTGAGAAAGTCTTCAATAGCGCTAGTTCCTGAAGGAGCCTGCGCCGCTTTAGAAAAATCAATAGGCGCACCCATCTCTATCGAAATGACTTCAGCCATTTCATCCATCCTTCTTTGGTAAATAGAATAAAGCCTCTCCAATAGAGCAACTCTATCTTCTTTTGTAGAATTTGACCATGAGGGAAGCGCTGCCCTTGCAGCTGTAACTGCAGCATTAGTATCTTCTTGTGAGCCAAGCGAGATTACTGCACAAACCGTTTCATCAGAAGGGTTAATGACATCAAAGTCATTCTTTTTGGAAGGCTCGACCCATTGACCATTAATATAAAATTTTCTTTTATCAAGCATTAATTAATCTCCATATCAAAAAGTAGAGGTTATATTAAGAAATTTTAGATGTCAAGCAAAATAAACTAAACTAAACACTCGCTAATTTTTCAACTGATAGTTTGATGTTATCCATACTCGTAGCAAAAGATAATCTGACATAGCCTGGGGCTCCAAACGCTGAACCAGGAACAACAGCTAAGCTAAGTTTCTCAAGGCAAAAAGTTGAGAATTCAACATCATCCTTAAGCCCGAGCCTTTTAATTAGGCCTTGAACCTTAGGGAATGAGTAGAATGCTCCACCAGATCTTGGACATTCAATACCATCAATCTCATTCAGGCTGTTAACAAGAAACTCATGACGTCGCTCAAAAGCTTCAACCATCATTGTAATAAATGACTGATCACCAGTGATTGCCTCAAGAGCAGCAGCCTGAGAGATAGAGCTTGGATTTGAGGTTGACTGACCTTGAATCTTTTTCATTGCTTTAATGACTGTCTCAGGACCAGCGGCGTAACCAATTCTCCAACCAGTCATTGCATAGGCTTTAGAGACGCCATTTAAAATGACAATGCGATCTTTAAGGTTTGGGCATGCCATAGCAATGTTGACGAAATCATCACCACCCCATCGAATGTGCTCATAAATATCATCACTGATGGTAAGAACATGAGGATGTCTCTCAAGGACTTCACCAAGTGCCTCTATTTCTGATTTAGAGTAGACTGATCCAGTTGGATTAGAAGGGCTATTTAAAACGAGTAGTTTTGATTTTGGGGTGATGCTTGCTTCAAGCTGATCAGGCGTTATTTTAAATTCTTGATCAAGGCCAGCCTCTATAAAGACAGGAGTCGCATCAGCTAGTATAGCTATGTCAGGGTAGGATACCCAGTACGGTGCTGGGATAATGACCTCATCACCTTCATTTAATATAGCTTGACAGAGGTTATAAAAAACCTGTTTTCCTCCACAAGAAACCATAACTTCATTAGCAGAATAATCAAGACCGTTCTCTCTTTTAAATTTTTCACAAATCGCTTTTTTTAGCTCAGGTGTGCCATCAGCAGCAGTATATCTAGTCTCACCAGCTCCAATTGCTTGAACAGCAGCTTTTTGAATATTGGCTGGTGTATCAAAGTCAGGTTCACCTGAGCCCATCGATACAATTTGAATTCCCTGGGATTTTAATTCTTTAGCTTTATCACTCACCGCCATAGTGGCAGATGGTTTAACTTTTTGGACACGATTCGATAAGATTGATGACATTTACTGTACTCTTTAAATGGTTTAAAATTGAGGGTTTTATTTTAATGAAAAACTGCCAATAATGGCTAGAAAATTTCAACTGAAATCAAATTTTTCACCAAAAGGTGATCAACCCATTGCAATTCAAAAGTTACTCGACGGAATAGAGTCTGGAGAGAAGTATCAAACGCTCGTTGGGGTGACAGGATCCGGTAAAACTTTTACTCTGGCAAATGTCATTGAACAAAGTCAAAAACCGAGCCTCATTATGGCACCTAATAAGACTTTGGCAGCCCAGCTTTATAGTGAAATGAAAGAGTTTTTTCCCAACAACGCTGTCGAATACTTTGTCTCCTATTATGACTACTATCAGCCAGAAGCATACGTACCTGCTTCAGATACCTATATCGAAAAAGACGCATCAATTAATGAGCAAATAGAGCAAATGAGGCTCTCTGCAACTAAGTCACTTCTTGAGAGAAAAGATGTCATTATTATTGCCAGCGTTTCTGCAATTTATGGACTGGGCGATCCTGAGAGTTACATGAAAATGCTCCTCCATTTAACGGTTGGTGAAATAACAAATCAGAGGGAAATTCTTGCGACACTCTCAAAGATGCAGTATACCCGTAATGATGTCACTCTCATTCGTGGGCATTTCAGAGTTAAGGGTGAGGTAATTGATATATTTCCAGCAGATTCTGAAGAAAGGGCAATCAGAATTGAGATGTTTGATGACGAAGTAGAAAGTCTGTCGTGGTTCGACCCACTGACTGGAGAAAAGCTTAAGTCACTCCAAAGAATAACAATTTATCCAAAGACTCACTACGTTACGCCTGAATCCACGATTCAAAATATACTGGATGATATTAAAGTAGAGCTTGGGGTTAGAAAAAAAGAACTTCTTTCTCAAAACAAATTAGTTGAAGATCAAAGACTCTCTCAAAGAGTCGTTCAAGACATGGAGATGATGAGAGAACTGGGTTATTGTTCAGGTATTGAAAATTATTCTCGATATCTTTCAGGTCGCAAACCTGGTGAGGCTCCACCAACGCTTTTTGACTATTTACCAGATGATGCTTTAGTGATATTAGATGAATCTCACGTTACGGTGAGTCAGATTGGGGCAATGTACAACGGCGATAGGGCACGTAAAACTACACTCGTTGACTTTGGATTTCGATTGCCCTCAGCGCTTGATAATAGGCCATTAAAGTTTGAAGAATTTTCAGAAAGGTTGAGCCAATGTATTTTAGTCTCTGCAACACCAGCAAATTATGAGTTGGAGGTTTCAACTGTCATCGCTGAGCAAGTTGTAAGGCCAACTGGACTTTTAGATCCTGAAATAGATGTTAGGCCTGTAGAAACTCAAGTGGACGATCTATTATCTGAAATTAACAAAAGAGCTGCATTGAAAGAAAGAGTTCTTGTTACAACCCTCACTAAAAAGATGTCCGAACAGCTTAGTGAGTATCTGAATGATCATAATGTTAAGGTTCGGTATCTTCATTCAGATATTGATACTATTGAAAGAGTTGAGATTATTCGTGATTTACGTCTAGGTGTGTTTGATGTTTTGGTTGGAATTAATCTCCTAAGGGAGGGTCTTGATATTCCTGAAGTCTCTCTAGTTGCAATTTTAGATGCAGATAAGGAAGGTTTTTTAAGGTCTGAGCGGTCATTAATTCAAACAATGGGAAGGGCAGCTAGAAATATCAATGGAAGTGTTATTCTTTATGCTGATAGAATAACAAATTCAATGCAAAGGGCTATGGATGTGACAAGCTCCAGAAGAGATAAGCAGCAAGCCTTTAACCAAAAAAATGGAATAACGCCAAAAGGTGTTGTAAAGCCAATTGTTGATATTTTGGATACAGATCTTTCAGCTGCTGATATTGAGGCAGTAGGTATAGATACTGTTCAAGTTAAACTTTCACCTGTTCAACTCTCTAAAGAACTAAAGCGACTTGAAAAAGAAATGTATCAATATGCAGAAGAATTAAAGTTCGAACAAGCGGCAGACATCAGAAATCAAATGAAATTATTAAGAGATGGGCAATTCAAATAATACAACCTTAAATATAACTGAGATTTTTTTCTCACTTCAGGGTGAAGCTAGAGAGGTTGGGCTTCCAACTGTTTTTGTGCGTTTAACAGGATGTCCATTAAGATGTAACTATTGCGATACGACTTATGCCTTTAAAGGAAATAATCCCTTAACAATTGATCATATTTTAGATGAGGTTTCTAAATACAATACTTCATATGTCTGCGTAACTGGAGGAGAGCCAATGGCTCAGAGTAATTGTCTAGAGCTTCTTGACTCACTTGTTGAGGCTGGTTATCAAGTCTCAATGGAGACCAGTGGTAGCGTTGATATATCTCCAGTAAATAGTAAGGTTTCCATTGTTATGGATATTAAAACCCCTTCTTCAACCGAAGAGAAACAGAACAGGTATGAAAACCTCTCACTTCTTCAAAGCAAAGATCAGCTGAAGTTTGTTATTGCTTCGAAATCAGATTTTGATTGGTGTTGTGATTTATTGGAAAAAAATAAAGTTAAATCTGAAACTTTATTTTCACCAGTTTTTGAAAGTCTTAAGCCAGTCCAGTTAGCTGATTGGATATTAGAAAAACAGCTTAATGTTCGGCTTCAAGTTCAGCTTCATAAAATTCTTTGGGGTGATCAGAAAGGCAAGTAACTAATTTAATAAATACTTAAAAATTACTTTCCATTCTTGCCTTGGCTTTGTCAATTGCAACATGATACTGGGGATCCTCAAGAACATTAACTTCTACCAAATGCTTGGCTGTTTTAAGAAGCAGTCTACACTCTTCACTTAAATGCATTAAATGAAGGGTTTTTCCTGCTTTTTGGTAACGCTCAGCAAGCTTATCAATTGCTTGAATGGCAGAGTGATCAATGACTCTTGAATCCTCAAAGTCAATGTAAACATTCTCAGGATCTTCTTTTGGATTAAAGATTGAGTGAAAGGTATTAATGGATGCAAAAAATAAAGCCCCATGGAGCCTATAGGTTTTCTTTCCATCAGACTCATCTTCTTCCATTGAGTGAATCTTTCCAGCAGACTCCCAGGCAAAAGATAGGGCTGACATGATAACACCTGCTATTACTGCGAGCGCTAAATTGTCAGTTAGAACAGTGATAACTGCAACCGCAATACCAACAATAATATCCGGTAATGGAACCTTACCAAATAGACGAAGTGAGCCCCACTCAAATGTTCCAATGACAACCATCATCATTACGCCTATAAGAACAGCAACTGGAATCATTTCGATATACTTAGATAGATAAAGAATAAAAAATAGAAGTACGAGAGAGGCAACAATGCCTGACAACCTTCCTCTGCCTCCAGATTTAATATTTATTAAGCTTTGACCAACCATCGCGCAGCCACCCATTCCGCCAAAAAAACCTGTCACTGTATTTGCAACACCTTGACCAATACATTCACGGTTTGGTTGGCCAGTAGTTTCAGTTAAATCATCAATTAAATTCAGTGTCAGCAGACTTTCTATCAGCCCGACTAGTGCCATAACTATGGCATAAGGAAAAACAATTTTGAGCATTTCAATGTTTACTGGAACATCTGGAAGGTGAAACGGAGGAAATACTCCACCTATTGGAGAGATGTCACCTACGGTTCTGGTTTCCAGTCCTAGAAATAATACTGCTAGAGTGCCTATTACAATTGCAACTAAGGTTGAAGGGACAGCTCGTGTTAGCTTCGGCAAAAAATGAATAATAATCATAGTAATTGCAACTATAACTAACATGAGCGCAAGTGGTGCGCCGGTAATCCATTCACCAGCCACTTTAAATTGTTTAACCTGGGACAGGAATATTACAATTGCTAAACCATTGACAAAGCCTAAAAAAACAGGATGTGGAACGAGTCGTATAAACTTACCCATCCTTAATAGTCCAAACACAATTTGAATAATTCCAGTTAAGACAACAGCAGCAAATAAGTACTCAACACCATGGATGGCAACTAAAGTTCCAATAACAACAGCAATTGCTCCAGTCGCACCTGAAATCATTCCGGGTCTTCCGCCCAAGATTGATGTAACAATACCAATCGTAAAGGCTGCATAAAGACCGACAAGTGGATTTAAGCCTGCTAAAAGAGCAAAGGCAACTGCTTCAGGAACAAGAGCCAGAGCAACAGTGAGGCCTGACAAAATATCATTTTTTGCGTTACTAGAAACGCGCTTGTGGATAAGCTTAAACATTATTTCCTTTTAAATTGAGTTCTTATTATTGCTTAGATGCAGGAATGGGTGGCGTTGTTGATACAACGTCAGCATTTTGAGCGCGGTGTCTTAAAGCGTGATCCATAAGCGTAATTGCTAGCATTGCTTCCGCAATAGGAGTTGCTCTTATGCCAACGCAAGGATCATGCCTTCCTTTTGTACTAATTTCAGTTGAATGGCCTTCTTTGTCAATACTATCTGTTGGAAGGCGGATGCTTGAGGTTGGTTTTAAAGCAATAGATATTAATAAGTCTTGTCCAGAGCTTATACCACCAAGAATTCCACCTGCATTATTTGAAGTAAAACCTTCCGGTGTTATTGTGTCTCTATGATCAGACCCTTTTTGATTAACAACATCAAATCCAGCGCCTATTTCTACGCCTTTTACAGCATTAATACTCATCATTGCATGGGCAATATCAGCATCCAATCTATCAAAAATAGGTTCCCCCAGTCCTGTAATCATATTGCTCGCAACAATGTTGATTCTTGCGCCAATAGAGTCGCCTGACTTTCTGAGATTGTCCATATAATCTTCTAGTTCAGGAACTTTAGAAGAATCGGGACAAAAGAAAGGATTATTGTGCACTTCATCCCAATCAAAATTATCATAGGTAATTGGACCAAGTTGCGCAAGATAACCATGAATCTGAATACTATATTTTTCACTCAGATATTTTTTAGCAATGCCTCCAGCAGCGACTCTGATTGCTGTCTCTCTTGCAGAAGAGCGGCCACCACCTCGGTAGTCTCTTAATCCATACTTCTGTTGATAGGTGAAGTCAGCATGACCGGGCCTAAAAGAGTTTGCAATGTTGGTGTAGTCTCTTGGTCTTTGATCAGTATTTTCTATTAAAAGACCGATCGGTGTTCCAGTAGTAATTCCTTCAAAAGTTCCAGAAACAATCTTAATTGCATCTGACTCTCTTCTCTGAGTTGTATGTCTTGAGCTTCCAGGTTTCCTTAAATCTAAATCACCCTGAAGGTCTTCTTCAGTTAGTTTCATTCCGGGAGGACAGCCATCAACAATTCCTAAAAGCGCTTCACCATGACTCTCACCGGCGGTCGTTAAAGTAAATAGTTTTCCAAATGAGTTACCTGACATTGTCAAATGATATGCTTAACTAAGATGGCTTATATTATACCAGTGACAAGTTTTAGGTCTAATAATATTCATTCAAGCTTAATGAATGAAAGAGAAATGGAATATACGAATTTTATGGTTTTATGAAGTCTTCATAATAATAGTAATTAACCCCTGGCTTACTTTTTAATGTGGATACCATTTTTGTTGCTAAGACTTCAGCATTTATACTTCTGAACTTTTTTGCAGAGCCAATAAGAACAAGGTCTAGCACTTTTGCAAGCTTCATTAGGATTTTTTCAGATAGAGCTCTCTTTCTTCCTCCTGATCCAGTTAAAAAACCAGGTCTAAAGATGTTTACACTGTCAAATCCAAGATCAATAATAGCGTCCTCAAGCCCACCTTTGGTTTTAAGATAGAAATTTTTTGAAGAACTGTCTGCACCACCGGAAGAAATCAGTGTTAATTTTTTTGCGCCTGACTCAAGTGCTTTTTTGGCAATACCAAGAGGATAGTCAAAATCAACTCTTCGAAAATTATTTTTATTTCCTGCAATCTTCATGGTAGTTCCAAGGCACAGAAATACATGATCACACGCTGGAAGTGACCCATTTGTCAGAAAGGACTCAAAGTCAATGATGAGTTCTGTAGCCTTAGAGGGCAGACCTGAAATAGGTTTCCTGCATATTGCAACAACATTGTGATTATTCTCACAAAGCTGATATAAGATATTGTTACCGACAAGACCGGTAGATCCTGCAATGATTGAAGTAGGCATTAGAAAATATATTTTTTAAGTTATTGGAAATTTCATGGAAGAACTATTTCAATGTTGTTTATGTCTCCATTGACCTCAACCTTCATCTTATCAAACTTGGGCGCACCCATTCCACTAAATTGATAAAAACCTGCTGGCTCTTTGGGGATGAAGAAAAAGAAGTCTAACTCTCCGTTACCATTTTTATCTTCAAAAGAAGCTAATGCATAGGGTCCTGAAGGAACTTCCATGCTGAAGGATATATTACAGTTATCACCTTTGGCGGGGTTGTAAATGTTTTCTTGGCTGTGATTCATGCCTTTGAAGCCAGACTCTTCATAGATTAAAACATGGACAGCATGTTTTGATGAGCAGCCAGTAATAGAGCCGCTGACAATATGAAGGTGGTCATCGGCTTTAGAGATATTGAAAATACTGAAAAGAAAAAAGGATAGTAATAAAGATATTAATATTGATTTTGATTTCATAGCAGGATGATTAAAGTTTGAAAGGGTAGTAGTTTATTTTGATGAGAAGAAAATTTAATGAATTATTGATGGTTTTTATATGAACTACATCATTTAAAGTTTTTATGAATTGAATTATTGAGATTACGCATATTCAAAAAAATCAATCAGACTTGCAAGGCTACCATAGTTTATTTGAATGTCGCAATATTGCTTGAGTATAGGTTTTGCATGGTATGCAACAGATAGTCCTGCAACTTTCATCATTTCTATATCGTTGGCGCCATCGCCAATTGCAATGACTTGATCATTCTTCAATTTGTATTGGTCACACAGCTCATCAATATATTTTGCTTTTTCCTTTGCATCAATAACGTTTCCTATCACGTTGCCAGTAATTGATTGATTGATTATTTCAACATTATTAGCCCTGCAGTTATCTATTCCAAGTTGACTTTGAAGTTTTTCAGCAAAAAATCTTAGGCCGCCTGAGACAACTGCGGTCCTAATTTGATTGGATTTGAAATAATTAATTAATTTTTTTGCGCCAGGGCTGAACTCTACCTTTTTGTTATAAACCGACTCAAAGCTTGAATTACTAACTCCTTTAAGAATTGATAGGCGTTTATTAAATGACTCAGTGAAGTCTAAATGACCCTTCATTGCCGCTTCAGTGATTAAGGATATCTCATCCTTCAATCCAACCTCCTTAGCGACTTCATCAATCGTTTCTACTGTAATGAGAGTGGAGTCCATATCGCTGACCATGAGTTTGATATTTTGATAATCAAAATTATTATCAAAAATGTTAAGGTCAAAGTTGTTTGAAAACCTGAAATTTTCTATATCAAAGTCTTTTTTAGTGTGAATTCTAAAGTGACTTTTTCTAACCTCAATCTCTCCTCTGAGTTCTAATGCTAGTTTTTTTGCAGCTGAAGTTTCAAGGCTATGTAATACGAGAGTTTTCATTGAAAGATTAGAAAAGCTTGATTCATTATTAAGAAGCCCTATTTTACAATACTAGGATATTTTAATGATTCACAAAACTGACAGACTTTGCACTAAGTTCAAAAAAATTCGCGTTTTGACATTTTGTCATAAAGCAAATGGTTAGTTTTCTGCTGGCTTGGTATAATGTTGTCTTTTAATAACCAACGGTGGTTATTTGAAAAAACAATGACGTTTAGATGGGCTTAGTTAACTGGGCGCACCTGAGCGTTTTTTTTTACTTAAAAATAAGGTGTAATATCTTAATATGACACAAGCATACAATTTTAGTGCCGGTCCAGCCATGCTCCCAAAACCAGTTCTTCTGAAAATCCAAGAAGAGCTTATTGAATACCAGAATTCTAAGGCATCAGTAATGGAAATATCTCATCGAGGTGTTGATTTTATGGAGGCTGCTGAGAAGTCTGAAAAAGATTTAAGAACGCTTTTGAAGATTCCAGATCATTACAAAGTGCTTTTTCTTCAGGGCGGCGCGTCGTCTCAATTCTCTATGGTACCAATTAATTTGCTTAGGGGTGGAACTAAGGCAAACTACGCAAATACAGGTCATTGGTCAGTTAAGGCTATTGCTGAAGCAAAGCGTTACTGTGATGTGAATGTATGTACTGACAGTTCAGGCAATAACTTCACTGATATTGAGGATTTTCAAAACTGGAAGGTTGATGAAGATGCTTCTTATCTTCATTACACACCGAATGAAACGATTGCAGGATTAGAGTTTGATTATATTCCAGAAGTCTCCATGCCGATTGCGGCAGATATGTCTTCAACCATCTTATCGCGTGAGATTGATGTTTCTAAATACGGCGTCATTTACGCAGGCTCACAAAAAAATATTGGCCCATCTGGCCTAACAATTGTAATCGTTAGAGAGGACTTAATAGGTAGTGTTATTGATGGACAACCGAAGCTATTTGATTATGCGACACAAGCCAATAATGATTCCATGTTTAATACACCTGCAACGTTTCCATGGTATGCAGCTGGAAGGGTATTTGAATGGTTAAAAGAGCAGGGTGGGCTTAGTGCTATGCAAAAAATTAATAAGACGAAAGCAGAAACGTTATATCGTGCAATTGATAACTCAGATTTTTATTCTAACCCTGTTTCGGTTAAATTTCGCTCATGGATGAATGTTCCTTTTTTGTTAGCAGATGAAAAGCTCAATAGTTTATTCCTGGAGCGCTCGAAAGATGCAGATTTATTGGCACTAAAAGGTCATCGCAGTGTTGGCGGAATGAGGGCTAGTATTTATAACGCGATGCCACAGGATGGAGTTGATGCTCTTGTGAGCTTTATGAAAGATTTTGAAAAGGATTTTGGATAATGCAAAACATAAAGGTACTGAACAATATTTCACCTCTTGGTTTAGAAAAGTTTCCCAAAGAAACTTATGATGTCTCAACTTCTAATGATAACCCAGATGCTATTTTAGTTCGAAGTGCAAAAATGCATGATATGGAAATTGAAAATCGCCTTAAAGCTGTTGGAAGAGCTGGAGCAGGTGTTAACAATATTCCTCTCCAAAAAATGAGTGAAAATGGCGTAGTTGTATTTAATACACCAGGCGCTAACGCAAATGCTGTTAAGGAGCTTGTTATTTCATCAATGCTATTAGCAAGTCGAAACATTTGTCAAGGTTGGAGTTATGTGAATGAACTTCCTCTTGAAAACTTGAAATCCACTGTTGAAGATGGCAAAAAGCAGTACGCTGGGTCAGAACTACCCGGTAAAACTCTAGGGATTGTGGGGCTTGGTGCAATCGGCGTTGAAATCGCAAATGCAGCAAGTATGCTTGGAATGGATGTCATAGGTTACGACCCTTCGATTTCTAAGAAAAATGCTTGGAAAATCTCTTCAGAAGTTGAAGAAGCTCTCTCTTTAGATGAGTTATTTTCAAGGAGTGATTTCGTATCGTTTCATGTTCCATTGGTTGATGCTACAAAAAACTTATTAAATGCAAAGAGAATTGCGCTTCTTCCAGAAGGATGTGTAGTAATCAATATGTCAAGAGACGGCATTGTTGATGAGGATGAATTAGTTAAAGCTCTTGATAGTGGAAAGGTAAAGTACTACGTCACAGACTTTCCAATTGATGAGAAAAAAAACCACGAAAGAGTCATTGCACTTCCCCATCTTGGAGCATCTACTGTAGAAGCCGAAGATAATTGCGCTGTAATGATTGCAAAACAGATCAAGGACTATCTTGAGAATGGAAATATCGTCAATTCAGTTAATTTTCCAGACGCTAAGATGCCAAGAGCTGGAAGTGAGCGCCTTGCCATTACCCATAGAAATATACCGAATATGGTGCGACAAATAACAAAGGCTATAGCGGAAGAAGAAGCTAATATTGTTGACATGCTTAATAAGTCGAGAGGAGAATTTGCATATACCTTAATTGATATTGAGGAAGAAATACCTAGCTCAGTTATTGAAAATATTAAGCAAGTTGATGGAATTTTGAAGGTAAGAGCGCTATATCAAAATTAGTTTGGCGCCCTGGGCAGGATTTGAACCTACGACCCCTCGCTTAGGAGGCGAGTGCTCTATCCAGCTGAGCTACCAAGGCAGGGTGTATATTATTGCCAGTTATCTTCATTAATTCAAGCAATTATTTGATTAATAATGTAATTATCATCTAAGTAGCTAATTCCAATACGAATTAGTTCATTATCTTTTGATAAAACTAATGAAGGAAAGCCATTTATTGGCATCATTCTAGAGAGCTCAATTTCATTTTTAAGAGAATTGTTGACCTTTGTTGAATTTAGGTCTTCTTTAAATCTTTTAACATTAAGACCAATTTTCTCAGCAATTCCAATTAAAACGTTCTCATTTGAGGGGTTTTGAGCCTCTAAGTAATACGCATGCTGAATTCCCTCTATCATTGTTGTTTCAAATTTGGAATGCTGTATTCTTGAGCTAATGACTGCTCTACAAGCAATATATGTCGATCTTTTTGGCTCATTAGAATGCCAAAAATCAAAATTAAATTCTGTTTCAGGAACTGCATTTTGAATTCTTTTCCAGTTTTCTTTGATATGTTCGCGAGTCTTTTCTGGCATCGGTTCATCAGTATCAGGAGCTAGTCCACCCAATAGGTATTTAGTATTAATATAGTTAGGGAGTTTGACAATGACTTTTTGCCATATTGGTTTAAATGCCCAACACCATGAGCACATAGGGTCATGAATGTAATAAAGTGTGTTGTTGTTGAATTTCAAAGAAAGAAAATTAAATAAGTATATAATTATTGTATCGTTTTTTATAAGATTATTTTTGTATTAATTTAATCTTCACATATAAAACACAATTGATTCATGATTAATCTTTAGAATTAGAAACGAGAAATTATTACAGGAGTTCATTATGAAAATTTACTTTAAGAGTTCATTAGTTGTTTTCTTACTATCAGTCACGCAAATGTCTTTTGCGGGATCATTTATAGATTCAGCAACAGTCGTTTCAGTAAACAAGGTTTATAAACAGGTTCGAGTTGAAGAGCCTTATCAGGAATGTTATATAAAAGAGACGGTTCAAAATAATGGTGATGGAAGCGCTACTAATGAGATTATTGGCGGTGTTATTGGTGGGGCAATTGGTAATAAACTTGGCAAGGGTGATGGAAATGACATTATGACTTTAGCTGGAATCCTGATGGGTGCTTCTATCGCAAATGATGCTGAAAAAGCAGCAGCAAATGGCAAGCAAACTATAGTCAGTCAAGAAGTATGTGAGAAAAAAGTTAGACAGAAAATTGAAAAAAGATTGAGTCATTACAAAGTCACTGTTGATTACAACGGTGCTGAAGTTTCATTCTCTAGCAAAAAAAGACCTTACGATGATGTAATTAAAGTCGAAGTTACAGTTGATGGACTTGATTAAAACATAAA
>Ga0208947_1000131_pt1 | contig 38894 bp, 36 predicted proteins | sample AOAMet1_04_M0_20_2_FD_188226 | JGI IMG/M metagenome (GOLD analysis project Ga0208947, IMG submission 188226) | Ammonia-oxidizing marine microbial communities from Monterey Bay, California, USA - CAN11_04_M0_20 (SPAdes) | ecosystem: Environmental > Aquatic > Marine > Intertidal zone | place... | reverse complement strand
ACTTTAATACAGGAACCCTCACTAAAATAACAGATGTTTTAGGTCGTGAGAGTAATGAGGAAAGTAATGTTCCTCTCTTTTATATTTTTGATGATGGAATAGTAGAAAAGAGAATAATTATGGAATAACATTTGGCTTGTAGTTTTTAGTATAGGGTTCGAATCCTGCTACCCCGACTTTTTTTATTATGCTTGGCATAATATTTCTTTTTTTATTTCTTTGCTTTATGAAAAAATTAATCTTGTTTTTAATTACGATAACAACACTTACAAATGTAAGTTATGCTTCTTTTCCTGTAACGGAAACAGAACAAACTGAAGTTGTTGAATATGATTCAATCAATAATTTACCAGTTTCATTTATTGGTGTTTTGGTTGGTATACTTTCCTGTATAATAATTCCGTTCAATTTCTTTCTACCATTATTTATTAAGGCTTTCAATTATGATTCTAACAGATCTTTTAGAACAGGATTTTTTATTGGTGCTGCTATAGGAGCTATTCTTCTTGTAATCTGGGTTGCTTCTTGGGATTTGGATCTGTCTTGGCTTAACTTAGACTTGGATTAAATAACTTTTAAAGTTGTAATCCTGCTACCCCGACTTTTTTTATTTTTATTATGCTTAGCATAATACTTCCTTTTTAATTCCTTTTCTTTGCTTTATGAGAAAACTGCTTTTACTTTTAGTGACACTAATAACATTTACAAATGTGAGTTATGCTTCCTTTCCAGTTGTTGAAAAAGTTAGTGATCAGACTACAGGATCAATGACAGATCCCGGATTGAGCTATCATTTCCCATATTATGCCAATATATGGTTTTATATTTGGGGCATTGGTGTGTGTATTCTTTTGTTTTTTCTCTATAAAAATTTACGGCCAGATTATACTCCATCCAAAACTATGAATCCCTTTATTCAAATAAAAGAGATGTTTTCTGGGTGGAGGAGGGCGCCGTGGTGGCTCTACCTTTCGTTTATTCTTCTATTTTTTGTTTTTTCTTGGTGGGCTTGGTTGGCCCTGATGCCGTTACTGTGGATGGCCTTATATTTGTTATTTATTAAAGGGAACTTCGAATAATCGTGTGTAGCCGGAGCTGTTATTTTATACCCACAGTAGAATTATATAATCAATTCCCCAAATTCTATTCCATCAAAAGTTCCAGAGCTCATCATTAGTAAATTCTTATTGTTCCAATTTAAAGATTTTAAATATTCTTCTAATTCTATTGAATTTGTAAAGACTAATAAATTTTCTCTTCCAAAAGCAGTATGAACTTGCTCTTTACTGATAGGTTCTAATTTTTTATGTGCTATTGCTCCTGGGTTAAAATAAACTATAGCCGTATCAGGCTTATCCATACATCCTGTATATTGTTTCAGAAATTCTTCATTCAGACTACTAAAGGTATGTAACTCCATACAAGCAACTAATTTCCTTTCTTGAAATTGTTTTTTCATTGCTGAAGAAGTTGCTTTTAGTTTTGATGGAGAATGGGCAAAATCCTTATAAACAGCAGAGGTATTTGTTTTTCTTACTAATTCTAATCTGTTAGATGCACCTTTAAATGTAGATATCTCTTTATAGAAATCAGTATCAGAAATTTCTAACTCATTACAAACTAATTTAGCGGCATTTAGGTTTTGTAAATTATGATTTCCAAAAATTAATAGTTCTGTTCCTTCAACTGAAGTCACTCCTTCTATAATCTTATGTTCTGGAGTTGAGTAAGGGACTAACTTACATTTAACTTTCTCTTTTGTAAGTTTATGAAGCTCTTCATCTTCCTCACAATAGATTAAAGTTTCCTCCACCATATTTTTAAAAATTCTGAATTGATCTACATACATTTCAAAAGTTGGAAATACATTTATATGATCCCAAGCAATTCCACTTAAAACGGCAATATGTGGATGGTATAAATGAAATTTTGGTCTTCTGTCAATTGGAGAACTTAGATACTCATCACCTTCCAAAATAATAATTTGAGCTTGATGAGTTAGTTTTACCATGGTATCAAAACCTTCTAATTGTGCACCAACCATATAATCGCAATCAATATTTAAATTTTGTAATACATGCAAAATCATTGCTGTAATTGAAGTTTTACCATGACTTCCTCCAATTACTACTCTCTTTTTATTTTTAGATTGCTCAAATATATATTCTGGATATGAATAAATTGGAATCCCCAATTCTTTTGCCTTTATTAATTCCGGATTATCAATTCTGGCATGCATTCCTAAGATGATTGAGTCTAAATTTTTTGTTATTTTTTCAGGAAACCATCCCATCTCTTTAGGTAGTAAATTGTATTTTAATAATCTCTCTTTACTAGGACTAAAAATAGCGTCATCCGAACCAGAAATTTTATATCCCTTATGATGAAGAGCTAGAGCTAAATTGTGCATGGCACTCCCTCCAATAGCAATTAAATGTATATTCATTTTTCAAATAATTTCAGAAACTAAATTAAAGATAAATATCATTTCTTACCTTTGTAGAACTAAAAATTACTAACATGCAGTTGTACACAATAGATACAGGATATTTCAAATTAGATGGAGGAGCAATGTTTGGAGTAGTTCCGAAAGTTTTGTGGAGCAGAACAAATCCGGCGGATGAAAATAATTTATGCCCCTGGGCTATGCGTTCATTGTTAATTGAAGATGGGGATAGATTAATTCTGATTGATAATGGAATAGGAGATAAGCAAGATGATAAATTTCTGAAACATTATTATTTGCATGGAGATGTAAATTTACATTCTTCTTTAAAGAAGCATGGATTTTCTGCAGATGATGTTACAGATGTTTTCCTTACTCACTTGCATTTTGATCATTGCGGTGGAAGTGTAAAATGGAATAAAGATAAAACTGGATTTGAAATGGCATTTAAAAATGCAAAGTATTGGACTAATAAAGATCATTGGAAGTGGGCCACTGATCCTAATGATAGAGAAAAGGCTTCTTTTTTAAAAGATAATATTATTCCAATTGAGGAATCTGGTCATCTTAATTTTGTGGAAAATGAAAAGAATATCTTTAATGATTTTGATGCATTATTTGTAAACGGACACACAGAAGCTCAGATGATACCTCACATTACTTATAAAGATAAAACCATTGTATTTGCAGCAGATTTATTGCCTAGTTCAGGACACATTCCGTTGCCGTATGTTATGGGATATGATACTAAACCACTTGTAACACTTACGGAAAAAGAAAAATTCTTAAATGAGGCGGCAGAAAGAGAATACATTATATTTTTGCAACACGATAACTATAGTGAGTGCTGTTCTCTCCAAAAAACAGAAAAAGGAATAAGATTAAAAGATACTTTCTCACTATCAGAAATTTTATAAAATGAAAAATATTTTTAAACATCATCCAAATAAAATTGGAGAAACTTATTTTGAGCATTTTTTTAAAGCATGTAGTTTTGGAATAAAATTAATTTTGATAGCTTTACGAGTATTTGTTCATGCTATATTTCCTTGGTGTTTTGAACATAGCGCTAGTGATCGAATTAGTAAATTACATGATATTTTACAAAGCAGAAAGAACCCCGCTAATCCAGATGAGAATTAAAGATGTTCCAGCTTTTACTAAAATCGGAGATTTCATCAAATTCTTCTTTTTCCAATTTATTTCTGTAAAGAGTTATTGTTTCTCCTGATTTTATTTTTACCGAGATTGTTTCAAAATTATCTAAATCAGATGCTTCAGGAACATCTTTTGTGTATCCAATTTTCTCGAAAGATAGTATTTTCTTCTCTGACATATAGAAATAAAATTCGTTACAAGTTTATAAAATATTCTTTGAATACGAAAAAAATACTAGTTTATTATTTTATTTTTGACACAAATTATGGAAAAACAAAAAAGATATAATGATTTTTCTTCTTTTATTAGAAAGAAGTTTAACGGTAGAGTGCAAAAAGTGTCAATAGACGCAGGATTTACTTGCCCAAATAAAGATGGAAGTAAAGGAATAGGAGGTTGTACTTATTGTAATAACAATACTTTTAATCCAGATTATTGCAAACCAATAAAACCAATAAAAGTTCAGATTAAAGAGGGGATAGAGTTCTTCTCTAAGAAATATAAAGCTCAGAAATATTTAGCATATTTTCAGGCGTATACAAATACTTACGCTCCACTTCCTGATTTAGAAAGAATGTATGAAGAAGCTTTGTCACATCCAGATGTGATTGGTTTAGTTATAGCTACACGACCAGATAGTATAAAAGATGAGGTATTGGATTATTTGGAAGAATTAGCTAAAAAGAGTCATTTTATTAAGCTGGAATTTGGTTTGGAGTCAACCAAAAATGAGACATTGGAACTAATTAATAGGTGCCAAACTCATGAAGAAGCAATAGATGCTTATAACAGAGCAAAAGGTAGAGGTTTGCATTTAGGAGGGCATTTAATTTTAGGATTACCAGGAGAAACAAAAGAAGATATGTTGGATCATGCTAGGATGGTTTCTGAGCTTCCGATCAATACATTAAAAATTCATCATTTGCAAATTGTAAAACATACCATGATGGCTCATCAGTTTAAGAATACTCCTGAGATGTTCACTTTTATGGAGTTAGAGGAGTACATAGATTTGATAGTAGATTTTCTGGAACTATTAAATCCGAATATTATTGTAGAACGATTTTTTAGTGAATCTCCTGCTCGTATGTTAATTCATCCAATATATGGATTGAAAAACTTTGAAGTAAAACATTTGGTAGAAAAAAGATTAGAAGAAAGAGATGCTACGCAAGGCAGATTATTTCAAACATCTGAATAATTGTTCTACTATCATCTAAATTAAAATTTATATTTGTAATCTAAAAATAAAATAATATGTCAGAAGATAAGCAAATCATTTTCTCAATGGTAGGGGTTTCTAAATCCTTCAACAATAATAACAAACAAGTATTGAAAGATATTTACCTTTCCTTTTTCTATGGTGCTAAAATTGGTATTATCGGATTGAATGGTTCTGGAAAATCAACTCTTCTAAAGATAATTGCTGGCGTAGAGAAATCTTTTCAGGGAGATGTTCATTTTAAAGGAGAGCATACAATTGGTTATTTGGAGCAAGAACCAAAACTAGATGATACAAAAACGGTAATGGATATTGTAAAAGAAGGAGCGAAAGAGCAAGTGGAACTTTTAGAAGAATACAATAAAATAAATGATCTTTTTGGACTTCCTGAGTATTATGAAGATGCAGATAAGATGGAGAAATTGATGAAAAAGCAAGGAATTCTTCAAGATCAAATTGATGCCTGTAATGCTTGGGATTTAGAAACTAAACTAAATATTGCAATGGATGCTCTTAGATGCCCTCCTTCAGATGCAAGTATAAAACATCTCTCTGGAGGAGAGAAAAGAAGAGTTGCACTTTGTAGATTACTTTTACAAGAACCAGATATTTTATTACTTGATGAGCCAACTAACCATTTAGATGCCGAGTCAGTGCAATGGTTAGAACATCATCTTCAGCAATATAAAGGAACGGTAATTGCAATTACGCATGATAGATACTTTTTAGATAATGTAGCGGGGTGGATTCTAGAATTAGATAGAGGAGAAGGAATCCCTTGGGAGGGGAATTACTCTTCTTGGTTAGATCAAAAATCAAAGAGATTAAAACAAGAAGAAAAATCAGCAAGTAAAAGAAGAAAAACTTTAGAAAGAGAATTAGAATGGGTACGTATGACTCCAAAAGGTAGACATGCGAAATCCAAGGCAAGATTAAGTAATTATGAAAACTTACTTTCTGAAAAAGGAAAGGAGAAAGAGGAAAAATTAGAATTGTATATTCCTCCTGGACCAAGATTAGGAAATAACGTAATAGATGCGGAGGGTGTAAGTAAATCTTTTGGTGATAAGTTATTATATGAAGATTTAAACTTCAAACTCCCTCCTGCTGGGATAGTAGGAATTGTTGGACCAAATGGAGCTGGTAAAACAACCCTTTTCAGAATGATAATGAATCAAGAAAAATCTGACACAGGATCTTTTAAAGTAGGAGAAACGGTCAAAATTGCTTATGTAGATCAGCAACATGTTAATATAGATATGAATAAAACAATTTGGGAGCAAATTACCGACGGACAAGAATTAGTTGAGGTTGGAGGAAAAAAAATGAACTCCAGAGCTTATGTAGCAAAATTTAATTTTAATGGTTCAGACCAAAATAAAAAAGTTGGTGTTCTTTCTGGAGGGGAAAGAAACAGGCTACATCTTGCTATGACCTTAAGACAGGAAGCAAATGTACTTTTACTAGATGAGCCTACAAATGACTTGGATGTAAACACTTTAAGGTCCTTAGAAGAAGGGTTAGAAAACTTTGCTGGTTGTGCGGTAATTATTTCTCACGACAGATGGTTTTTAGATAGGGTTTGTACGCATATTTTAGCTTTTGAGGGAGATTCTCAAGTGTATTATTTTGAAGGTAGTTTTTCTGATTATGAAGAAAATAGAAAGAAAAGACTTGGAGATGTTACTCCTACAAGGATTAAGTATAAAAAACTTATTAGAAATTAGATGTTTTGCGTTTTTCTTAAAAGTAAGATGCCTAAGAAAACATATAATATATTAGGAATCCAAACCGCTATCCATGGTTCCAGGTTTCCGTTTATAGATAAGGTAGAGGAAAACTGAAAAAACAAAATATACGAAAAACTAATAAGGAGCCCTAATCCCATATTAGTACCAATCCCACCTTTTTTCTTTTTACTAGAAAGTGACACAGCAATTATTGTAAGAATGATAATTGCAAACGGAAAGGCAATTCTTTTATGTTTTTCAATTTTATAAAATTTTGCTTTCCCAGAACTTTTTACAGTTTCCGATTCTATATTTTTATTAAGTTCGTTTAGGTTCATGGTTTCAGCTAGGTTTATCTGAACTATAAAATCAGAGGGAAAGAGCATAAGTGTGGTGTCAGTTTTTTCTCCAATCTTTAGAGTTTCTCCGTCTTCATGAAAAGTTCTGATTTCGTATTTGTTTAAAGTCCATTTTTTTGTTTCTTCATTCCACTGAATATAATTTGCTCGTAGTTTGTTTATTAATTTTCCATTTTCAAAATTCTCCACAGAAAATTTATAACCTATATTTCGTTTCTTATTGTATCCTTCTAGATAATAGTAATGGTTTTTTGTTTTTTGTAGATGAATATTTTTTTTAAGTATTTTCTTTTGAGACTTTAAGTATTTATTCTTAAAATCTATTCGATATTTGTTTGAAATTGGAATAACATAACTTCCCAAGATAAAAGACAAAACCGATAAAAAAACTGCCGAAATAATAAATGGTCTGAGGAATCTTTTAAAGCTCATTCCACTATTAAATATAGCAATTATTTCAGAGTTATCAGCAAGTCTTGAAGTGAAGAAAACTACCGAAATGAAAATAAATAAGGGTGAAAATAGATTTGCAAAATAGGGTAAAAAATGCAAATAATATTCAGACATTATGGTAAAAAAACTTAAGTCGTTCTGAATAAAATCATCAATCTTTTCTGAAAAATCAATTACGATTACAACAAGGAGAAGTAATAGTAAACTATAGAAAAAAGTTACTAAGAATTTTTTTATGATATACCTATCAATCTTATTCATTTATATCCGTAAGTCAAGTTTTTTAACTATTTTATTTTTCCAAGATGTAAAAGTACCATCTTTTATTTTGTTTCGTGATTCATTCATTAACCACAAATAAAAACGGATATTGTGTAAGGTAGCTATTTGCTTTCCTAGAAGTTCATTTGTTTTAAATAAATGACGAACATATGCTTTTGTGTAAGTTTTATCAACATAAGAAGTTCCGTTTGAATCTAAAAGAGAAAAATCTTTCTCCCATTTCTTATTCGTTATATTGATGGTTCCTTCTGATGTGAAAATCATACCATTTCTTGCATTTCTACTAGGCATTACACAATCGAACATGTCAATACCCAGAGCTATGTTCTCTAATAAATTTGATGGAGTACCAACTCCCATTAAATACCTTGGTTTATCTTCTGGTAATACTGAGCAGACAATATCTGTCATTTCGTACATCATTTCATGTGGCTCTCCAACAGATAATCCTCCAATTGCATTTCCTTCTCTTTCAAAAGAGGCGATTTTTTCTGCAGATTGAAGTCTTAGATCTTTATATACACTTCCTTGAACGATTGGAAAAAATGTTTGCTCATATCCATATTTTTCTTCTGTAGAATCAAATCTATCACAACATCTTTTTAGCCATCTATGAGTCATGTGCATCGAACGTTTTGCGTAATCGTAATCGCAAGGGTAAGGTGTACACTCATCAAATGCCATAATAATATCTGCACCTATAGTTCTTTGTATATCAATTGCATATTCAGGAGTAAAGAAATGATAGGATCCATCAATATGAGATTGGAAAGTAACACCTTTTTCTATTATTTTTCTTCTACCAGAAAGTGAATAGACTTGATATCCTCCAGAGTCGGTTAGTAGGGGGTTATCCCATCCGATAAATTTATGTAGTCCACCGGCAGATTCTATGACATCTAATCCTGGTCGTAAATAAAGATGATATGTATTTCCTAAGATTATTTGAGCTTTTGTATCTTCTATTATTTCGTGTTGATGAACTCCTTTTACTGTTCCGGCAGTACCAACTGGCATAAATATTGGAGTTTCTACTTTGCCATGTGCTGTTTCAAATTCCCCTAATCTAGCATTAGAATCTTTGTCTTTTTTGTGTATTCTAAATTTCATTGTGGCAAATGTAATTAATTAGTCTTATATCTAAAGTTATAATACTTACATCTAATTATGTATTTTTGCTGATAGTAGTTACGGATTCTATCGCTTCCTTTTTAGGAAGAGGAAAGTCCGGACAAGGTAGAGAAACATAGCGGATAACATCCGTCCTCCGTGAGGAGCGGACAAGTGCAACAGAAAGCAAGTACAGTTCGGCTGTAGTGAAATCAGGTAAACTCTATGTCTTGCAATGCCATGTAAACTAAGGTTTGAGGCTTTCTCGGCCAACTTAGGGGGTAGGCAGATAGAGGTAAAAAGTAATTTTTATCCTAGATAAATGATAGATCCATTTTGGAAACAGAATCCGGCTTATGAGTAACTACTAAAAATCCAGTGTTAGCACTGGATTTTTTTATAAATTTCTGTGAGATCCATCACACATTGCTCCTTTTGAAGAATGCTTACATCCACACCAAGCAACTTTTTTTTCTTCAGTAATTTCTACAATTTCTGGCGAAAATCCTGTTCCTTTATGAGATCCATCACAATAAGGATTTTTTGAGCTTAATCCACATGTGCAAAAAGCTCTTTTCCCTATTTTCTCATTAATTACATAAGGTGCTTTTTGTGATATTTTGGGTAAATTTTCTTGCATAATATTATTTTCTACAATGATATAAGATTTTTTCTTAATTCTAATATAAAAGAATTTTATTCTTTATCAGCTAAAAATCTTTCTGCGTCTAAAGCTGCCATACACCCTGTTCCTGCAGAGGTGACGGCTTGTCGGTATACATGGTCAGCAATATCTCCAGCAGCAAATACTCCAGGGATTTCTGTTTTGGAAGTTCCTGATTCAATTATTAGATATCCGTTTTCATCCATATCTAATTGTCCTTTAAATAATGAAGAGTTTGGAGTATGACCAATTGCTACAAAAAATCCAGAACATGGGACAATCGTTTCTTCTCCTGTTTGGTTGTTAACAGCTGTTACACTTTCTACCCCAATAGGTCCCGCCTCTCCATTTATACTTTTCGTTTCATGGTTAAATAAAATTTCTAAGTTTTCTGTCTTCATTACTCTATGTTGCATTGCTTTGGAAGCTCTCATCTCATCTCTACGAACTAGCATAGTAACTTTATTACACATTTTTGCTAAGTATGTTGCTTCTTCTGCAGCTGTGTCTCCAGCTCCTACTACTACCACATCTTTTCCTTTATAGAAAAATCCATCACAAGTTGCACAGGCAGATACTCCATATCCATTTAACCTTTCTTCATCTTCTATTCCTAACCATCTTGCAGAAGCTCCTGTAGCAATAATAACTGTTTCAGCTAAAACATTTTTACTTTCGTCTATTTCTACCTTAAAAGGTCTCTCAGAAAAATCTACTTTCGTTACCATTCCCCAACGAGTATCTGTACCAAATCTTTCTGCTTGTTTCTTAAAGTCTTCCATCATCTCTGGCCCTGTAATACCCTCTGCATATCCTGGGTAATTGTCTACATCTGTTGTTGTTGTAAGTTGCCCTCCAGGCTGCAGTCCTTGAATTACTACAGGTTTTAAATCAGCTCTTGCAGCATAAATAGCTGCAGTATATCCTGCTGGTCCAGATCCTATAATAAGTACTTCAATTTTTTCTAATTTTTCACTCATCTTATTTTGTTTTGTTGAATACAAATATATGTACTTATAATAAATTATTTCTTAAAATATATCCAATATATTTGGATAATATTCTTCTGTAATTACATTCTCTTTTAATATTGGAACAAGATAGTATCTTGTGCCATATCCTGTCCAAGATCCCAAACCACCATTAATATTGCTTACTAGATTCATTGGTTCCGAAAAAGGGTTTCCTCCTGAAGTGGAGTTTCTTACTACACCTCTCCAAAATTTCATTGCAGCAAGATCAACTTGACAGAATTTTATTAATACGAGATCTTCAGGTATTAATATACTATCTTGTCCGATAGTAGTTGTGTCTTGATATTTTTTATATTTAAAAGTTCTATAGCTACCACTTGGAAACCCTCCTTGTTCACTTGGCCTTGGAAAGTACGTTTCAAATGACTCTCCATTTGCAAGAATGTCAGGACCACAATCTACCAATAACAATGAATTGTCTTTCTCATTAGTAAGTGTTGGAGGTGTTGTAAGGGTGTCTATTTTCCAATGTTCTACTCTTTTACTCCTTATTAGAATATTGTTTCCAATTGTATCAGGATCAGAATATCTAGCGTTTATATCACATTTATATTGATTATCTTGAGTACTCTCTGTTTCTTCAATCCATATTGAATCTAGAGGAGTTGAGTGTGGTATAGTTGTTGTTGATGTGATTATATTATTATTCCATTTTATTTGTAAGTTATATCGATATCCTTCCTGACTAAAATCTTCAGGACAACCTAGATTAGTGTAGATAGGAATAGTGTCAAATTCTTGACTCAATTCTATTGAGTCAATTGTCTCATTACCATCTAATTTAAAAACTATTATCTGAGCATCAGAAACAAATAAATTATTATAGGTAGAATTGTCTATTGTTTCAAAATATCCTTGATTCCTTGTTAAAATGATATAAGGAGGAAATCTAGGTTCAATTGCTCCTTGGACTACTAATTTCTCCGGAACAAGAGGAAAATCTATTGATATTTCTTTTCTACAAGAAAATAATACAGAGATGGTGAGAAAGTATAGAAAATATCTTTTCATAATTAAAATTTAAAGTTCCAAGTAATAGATGGTAAGATTGGGAATATAGAGACTTGATATGCTTTTGGTGTTACATTACCATCTTGAATTGATCCGTTTTCGTTTTCAATATTATCTTCTAGTCCTAGGTATATAAAGTATGGATTCTTTCTATTATAAACATTATATATAGAGAAATTCCATGAAGATTTGAATTTTTTATTCTTTTTCTTATTAGGAGTATAAGTAGCTCCAATATCTAATCTGTGATAAGGAATCATTCTATATCCATTTCTAGAGGTAAATTCAGTATATATATTTCCGTCAATTATATATCTTTCAGAAGGTAGAGTAATAGAGTTTCCAGTTGCGTAAACAAAAACAGTACTTAAATCCCATGAATCTGTAAGTTTATGTGTTCCTGTTATTGAGATATCGTGTCTTCTGTCATATTTAGCAGGGTAAGGAGTCCCTTCATTTATTTCATCAAAGTATCTTGTTGTTTTAGATAATGTATATCCAATCCATCCAGTTGTTTTACCTTGATTCTTTTTTAGAAGAATCTCCATTCCATATGATTCTCCATTACCAAAAGCAAAGGCATCGTCACTACTTGTATTTGTGTTGTCTTCAGGTAGTATACCTTCTTTATATTCAATAAGATTTTCCATTTCTTTATAATATAATTCTAGAGAAGTTTCATACATATTATCTTTGAAATTTTTAAAATAACCAGTAGCGTATTGAGTAGAGAATTTAGGATTTACGATTGCAGAACTAGGAACCCATAAGTCAGTAGGAAGACTCACAGCTCCTGTAGAAGCTAGGTGTACGTATTGATAATTCTGTGAATAAGAAGCTTTTATTGAAGAACTAGGATCCAAACGATATCTTAATGCAAGTCTAGGTTCAATATGCCTATAATGATTATTAGTATCTAATTTTATCTCATTTTTTATAAATCTAACAGGGTTAATATCTCCACTATGCTGAAATGAAGAATATCGTAATCCAATATTTATTTTAAATTGTTCGTTAATTTCAATATCATCACTTATATATATAGCTCCTTCATTAGAATATTGTTTGTAAATTTCATCAGGACTAAAATCTACTTCACCAGATTTTCCTGTAGCATTACCAGGAGTAAAAACATGATAAGTGAAATTAGAACCAAATTTTATTTCATGATTCTGATTTGGAATATATAAGAAATCTGTTTTATGGTTCCAGTCATTAATTCCAGAAAATATTTTTAATTCAAAATCTGATTGAGCAATATTAAATTCAAATCTGTAATCTGTAAAAATTGCAGAGGTATTCATGAATAATTTATCGTTAAATAAATGATTCCATCTTAATGAGGTAGTAGCGTTTCCCCATGGAATCTCAATTCCAAATCCACTTTCACTATCAGCAAAACTAAATACATCTCTTCCAAAATATCCACTCAGAAACAATCTGTCTTTATCTGATATTCTGTAATTTATTTTTGTAGTAAGATCATAAAAATAATACCCTGACCCTGAAAAAGGATTAGGTTCTCCTGTTTCTTCATCTTTCTTATTTAGAAACGGTTTTGATAAAACATCAATATAGGTTCTTCTACCAGAGATAATAAATGAACTTTTATTTTTTTGTATAGGTCCTTGAAGGGTCATTCTTGAGGACAGTAGACCAATCCCTCCATCAGCTTGATATTCTTTATTGTTTCCATCTTTCATTGTAATATCTAAAACTGATGATAATCTACCTCCATATTCAGCTGGCATACCACCTTTTATAATATTAATATCTTTAATCGCGTCTGCATTAAATACAGAGAAAAATCCAAATAAATGAGCTGCATTATAAACTACAGCTTCATCTAGTAAAACTAAATTTTGATCTGGACCTCCACCTCTAACATATAGTCCAGCACTTCCTTCTCCTCCACCAGATATTCCTGGTAATAGTTGTGCGGCTTTTAATACATCCACTTCTCCAAGTATTGCAGGAATAGATTTGATGTTTTGTATTTTTAGTTTTACTTGGCTCATGCTTGTTTTCTCTACATTTTTATCTAATCCTTCTTCTGTTATTTCAATCTCATTTATTAGAGTCGCATTCTCTTTTAATGAAACATTTATTCTTGTATTTTCTTCTAAATTTATTGATTTTTCTATAGTTTTTAATCCTATAAATGAGTATAATATTTCATACTTGCCTTTTGGTAGAGTGATTGAATAAAATCCATATTGATTAGTTGACGTTCCTTTATTGGAGGATTTGTCAAATACTGACACTCCAATTAAATTTTCACCATTTGATTCTTCTTGAACATAACCACTTATTGTGTAGTTTTGAGAGAAAACAGAGATACTAATGAATAGTAGTATTATAGTGAATTTTTTTTGAATGTGATATTTCATATATTTCTAAACGGCAAATGTATAACTATTTTAAATAAAAACTATACATAGTTAGTTTTTTTTAATAAATAAGTTTAGTTTGCAAATATATATATTCCCTTTTCACAAAAGGTTTAACGATTAATAATTATTTATAAATTTGTTCAAATTTTATTTAGTATGAAAAAATATTATTTTATATTGAAGCAATGAAATAAACTTAATATATTAGCCTATAAATTAGTTCTAACTAAACCCCAAGCAATTATGATGAGATCAGGAAATCCAGCATTAAACAAAAAAACATTTGAGAATTTAACAAATACAAGTGGTGGTGTAATGACACTTGATGGTGCGGTAAATAAAACAGCAATCAGTCTTTTATTATTAATGTGTGCTGCATATTACACGTATAGTAATGGAAATTTAAGCTTAATTTGGCCTGGATTTATAGGTGGTTTTATTGTAGCTATGATTACTATTTTTAAGAAAGAATGGTCTCCTGTTACAGTTCCTGTTTATGCGGTTTTAGAAGGTCTTGCTCTTGGAGGAATTTCAAGTGTTTATGCTCATGAATATACTGGAATTGTACAACAAGCAATATTCTTAACTTTTGGGATTTTTGCTACTTTATTATTTGCATATAAAACTAAAGTGATTAAACCAACTGAAAATTTTAAATTAGGAGTTTTTGCTGCTACTGGTGGAATTGCAATAGTATATTTAGCTAGTTTTATAATGAGTATGTTTGGTAGTGGTATGTCAATTATGAGCCCTGATAATTCTAGTTGGATGAGCATTGGTTTTTCTTTATTTGTTGTAGTTATTGCTTCATTAAATTTAGTGATGGATTTTGATTTTATTGAAGAAGCTGCAGAGAGTGGAGCTCCAAAATATATGGAATGGTATGGAGCTTTCGGGCTACTTGTGACGCTTGTATGGTTGTATCTGGAAATCCTTCGGTTACTTGCAAAACTAAGTGGAAGAGACTAAATAAAGAAGATAGGTTTTTAATCTATATTTTACTTAACTTTATTTCTTTTCCTATCATGTTCCTTTAGTAAAATTTTTCTTAACCTTAAGTTTTTAGGAGTTACTTCTACATATTCATCAGCTTGTATGTATTCTAAGGCTTCTTCTAAGGTAAATATTAACGGTGGAGCAATTTTTACTTTGTCATCATTTCCAGAAGAACGCATATTTGACATTTTCTTGGTTTTAGTAATATTAATCACTAAATCATCTGCTCGTGTATTTTTCCCAATTACTTGTCCTTCATAGATAGCTTGGTTGGGTTCTACAAAGAAAGTTCCTCTCTCTTGCATATTATTTAAAGAATAAGGAATAGCATTTCCTTGTTCCATTGAAATTAAAGATCCGTTCAATCTTGATGGCATAACCCCCTTAAATGGTTGAAATTCTTTAAATCGGTGTGACATAATAGCCTCTCCAGAAGTTGCAGTAATTAGATAATTTCTAAGCCCTATAATTCCTCTTGATGGAATAGTGAACTCTAAATGCATTAAGTCTCCTTTAGGTTCCATTATATTCATTTCTCCCTTTCTAATCGTTATCATTTCAATTGCTTTTCCACTCATTTCTTCAGGAATATCAATTGTAAGTTCTTCAATTGGTTCGCATTTCACTCCATCAATTTCTTTAATAATAACTTGAGGTTGCCCGATCTGTAATTCGTAACCTTCTCTTCTCATCGTTTCTATAAGTACAGATAAATGTAAGACTCCTCTTCCAAAAACCCTGAAAGTATCGGCAGACTCTGTTTTCTCTACTCTAAGAGCTAGGTTTTTTTCTTCTTCTTTTTCTAATCGTTCCTTTATTTGACGAGAAGTAACAAACTTTCCATCTTTTCCGAAAAATGGAGAGTCATTAATAGTAAATGTCATACTCATTGTCGGTTCATCTATTTTTATAGTTGGTAAGGCTTCCGGACTTTCAAAATCTGCAATTGTATCTCCAATGTCAAATCCTTCAATACCTGTAATAGCACAAATTTCTCCAGATTTCACTTCTTGTACTTTTCTTTTCTCAAAACCATCAAAAATAAACACTTCTTTTATTTTGGATTTTACCTTGCTTCCATCTCTTTTGCAAAGCATGATATTCTGATTTTCTTTAACACTACCTCTATGAACTCTGCCAATAGCAATTCTACCAATAAAAGAAGAATAATCTAAGGATGTGATTAACATTTGAGTTGTTCCTTTATTTTCTTTTGGAGATGGAATGTGTTCAATTATCTGATCCATCAAATATGTGATGTCTTTAGTTGGATTTTTCCAATCTGCTCCCATCCAGCCGTTCTTACTAGACCCATAAATAGTAGGAAAATCTAATTGATCCTCAGTGGCATCTAAATTGAACATTAATTCGAAAACCATATCATTTACCTCTTCTGGAGTGCAGTTTAATTTATCTACTTTGTTTACTACTACAATTGGTTTTAAACCAAGTTGAAGAGCTTTAGAGAGTACAAATCTTGTTTGTGGCATTGGACCTTCAAATGCATCAACTAATAAAACAACACCATCTGCCATATTTAAGACTCTTTCAACTTCACCTCCAAAATCAGCATGACCTGGAGTATCTAAAATATTAATTTTACACTCTTTATATATTACCGAAACATTTTTAGCAAGAATTGTAATTCCTCTTTCTTTTTCTAATGGATTTGAGTCCATAATTAATTCTCCTGGATTATCATGTTTAGAGAACATTTCAGATGATAAAAGCATCTTGTCTACTAAGGTAGTTTTTCCATGATCTACATGGGCTATAATTGCAATGTTTTTTAGTTTCATTTATTTGATTTCAAAAAGTTTGCAAAAGTAATCTTTATACTGAGTTAAACTATTAAAAGTGTATAAATTATAATCTGTATGTTTGCTATTATGAAACATGAAGTTATACCTCCACTTACTCTTTTATGGTATAAGGGATTAGGATTTAGTATCCTAGCTGTTATTGTTTTAATTTTTATTTTAAAAAATAGAAAGAAACATGAACAAGATTTGTTCTTGAGGTTAATGAGTGTTTCTTTTTTTACAGCTTGGATTTATGCGATTTTTTACGAAATAAATAATGGTATCTGGACTATTGAGGATAGTTTGCCCTTACATTTATGCCGGGTATCATTTATTATTTGTATTATCGCCTCTTGGAGACCAAAACAATGGATGTTTGAGTGGTGTTTGTATTTAGCAATTCCTGCAGGTCTACATGCTATATTAACCCCAGAACTTACAATGGGAAGAAGTAATTGGTTATTGTTTCACTATTATTTAACTCATGCTGCTATGTTGTTTGTTCCTTTGTATTTAAGTTTTGTTAAAAAAATGAAAGCTAGGAGAAATTCTTGGTGGAAAATAGTATTGTATCTTCAAATTTTAGTCATTATTAATTTTCCATTAAATTTTCTTGTTGACGCTAATTACATGTACTTACACCATAAACCTCTTGCTGACAATCCTTTTTTAATAGGTGAGTGGCCTTGGTATATCATTATTTTAGAAGCTGTAATGATTTTACATGTTGTTATAATTCGTTTAATTTTCAAAACCACTAGGAAATGATTCCTTTTATCTATTATTCTTGTTTTTAAAATAAAAATATAACATTAGTTGTTTGTTTTTAATAAATTACTATTTTTGCCACCCTAATTTTTAGGAAATAAAAGAATAAAAGAAAATGAAAAAAGGAATACATCCAGAAGATTACAGATTATGCGTATTTAGAGACATGTCAACAGATTATATGATCTTGACAAAATCTTGCGCTCCTTCTGAAGAAACAATTAAATATACAGACGGAAATGAATACCCACTTATTAAAATGGAAATTTCTTCTGATTCTCATCCTTTTTATACTGGTAAAACAAAACTTGTTGACACTGCTGGTAGAATTGATAAATTTAAGAAAAGATACCAGAATACGAAAAAGTAATTTCAGTCTTGATATAATAAATAAAAGCCCTCACTATTAGTGTGGGCTTTTTTTTCTTAGATTTGTAAAATAATTTTTTAGGATGAATGTAATACTATTTGATGACGACAGAGAAAACTTATACCCTTTAAGTCTTACAAGACCTATTTCAGATTTTAGGATTGGTATTTCTACTATTAAAGAGAAATGGGAGTTTTATTATAATGATGTTTCTGTAAAAACTGATGATTATCTTTCTGGAAAATTCCCTATAAAGACGAAAAAAGATAACCTTTGGATTAATGCTTCTGTTTTGCCAAATAAGGATTTAGTTACTGAAATAAATTCATTAAGAAAAGGAGAGTTGTTAAAAAAAGGTAAGATGGTTATTGCTATTCATAATCATATATTTTCTACTTCTAAATTAGATGATATTAAGAGTCATTCAATATTTAATAAGATAACTGATTTGTGTGATATTTTTTCCTTAAATGGAGAGGAGATACAGAATGATTTTGATCGAATGATTACTAATAAAAGTAATCAATTTTCAAAAAAACAGATAGAAGAAACTAACATCAAGATTGGAAATAAACCTATTTTTATTGAGAAAGGAGCAAAAGTAAATCATAGTATTTTGAATGCTACTGATGGCCCTATCTATATTGGTAAAGATGCAGAGATTATGGAAGGATCTATGGTAAGAGGTCCTTTTGCTATGTGTAATAATTCGGTTTTAAAAATGGGGTCCAAGATTTATGGCCCCACAACATTAGGGCCGTTTTGTAAAGTAGGAGGTGAGGTGAACAATTCTATTTTTTTCGGATATTCATCAAAAGCGCATGATGGTTTCTTAGGAAATTCTGTAATTGGAGAATGGTGTAATTTAGGTGCGGACACCAATAATTCAAACTTAAAAAATAATTATGAGGAAGTGAAAGTCTGGAATTATAAAACAGAGAAATTTAAAAATACGGGCCTTCAGTTTTGCGGTTTGATAATGGCGGATCATTCAAAATGTGGGATAAATACCATGTTTAATACCGGAACAGTTGTTGGGGTAAGCTCTAATATCTTTGGTAGTGGTTTTCCAAGAAATTTTATTCCTTCTTTTAGTTGGGGAGGGAATTCTGGATTTACTACTTATAAAATAAATAAAGTGTTTGAAGTTGCTGAAATTGTGATGAAAAGGAGAAATATAGAATTTACAGATGATGATAAATCTATTTTAGAGAACGTTTTTGAACTGACATCAAAATACAGAAACTACTAATAACCTGACAATATTTCCTGTTTTCTCGTTTGGCATATTTCTTGAATCTATCAATAATAAATAAAAATTTACAATTATGACTGATTTACAATATACTACTACGTTTGATAAATTTGAGGAAGAAAAATTATGTAATTTGTTAGAATGTTCTTCGGATGATTTAGGTAAGATTATTTCCTCTGCAAAGAATACCTTTAAAGAAAGTGAGACTGTTTATGATAGTGTTATGAGAATCTTACAACAGGGACATAACCTAAGAGAAGCTACTTTAATCTCTTTCATATGTGGAAAGTATTTTGGATATAATCAGGCAGAAGAACAAATAGAAGAGAGTCTAAAACAAAAATTATTTGACGCATTTAATAACAGTAGAGGATAAATAATGAAAAGAAATAAAAACGATTTTAATTTTTCTTTATCGAATGTGCTTGACGAGGAAACAGAGATGTTTCCGTTAATGAGCAATGAAGATGAAGAACAAATAAATAAAGAATCAACTCCAAATACATTACCCATTCTTCCTCTTAGAAATACAGTGTTATTTCCTGGTGTAATCATACCCATTACTATTGGTAGAGATAGATCAATAAACTTAATAAAAGAAACTTATAAAGGAAATAAGATTATTGGTGTTTTATCCCAAAAAGATCCAAAAATTGAACTTCCTACAGAAAATGACATGAATAAAGTGGGTACTGTTGCTCATATCCTTAAGATGCTCAGAATGCCAGATGGCAATATTACTGCAATAATCCAGGGAAGAAAAAGATTTGAACTTGGAGAAATAGTCCAGTCTGATCCGTATTATAAAGCAAATGTTACTGAGTTAGTCGAGGCTAAGCCTCATACTACAGATGAAGAATTTAATGCGTTAGTTGACTCAGTAAAAGATATGGCGCTTGATATTATTGAACTTTCTCCAAATATTCCTTCTGAAGCAACAATTGCAATAAAGAATATTGAAAGTCCATCTTTTGTAATCAATTTTGTGTCGTCCAATATGAATGTTTCTCTTAAAGAAAAACAATCTTTATTAGAAAATACTGACTTAAATGATAGAGCAAGTAAAGCTCTTTCTTTGCTTACAAAGGAACTTCAGATGTTGGAAATGAAAAATGAAATTCAATCGAAAGTAAAAGTAGATTTAGACAAGCAGCAAAGGGAGTTTTATTTACATCAGCAAATGAAAGCTATTCAGGAAGAATTAGGAGGCGCTGGTTCCGAGAAAGAAATAGATGAGATGAGAAATCAAGCATCTAAAAAAAAGTGGAATAAAGAAGTTGAAAAGGAATTTGATAAAGGGTTGAAGAAGTTGCAAAGAATGAATCCGAGTATGGCTGATTATGCTGTACAAAGGAGTTATTTAGAACTTGTATTGGAACTTCCTTGGAACGAATTTACAAATGACAAATTTGATCTGAAAAAAGCATCCAAAATATTAGATAGAGATCATTTCGGACTAGAAAAAGTAAAAGAAAGAATAATTGAACATTTAGCGGTTCTAAAACTAAAAGGAGATATGAAATCCCCAATTTTATGTTTGTACGGACCCCCTGGAGTTGGTAAAACTTCATTAGGAAAATCAATTGCAGAAAGTTTAGGAAGAAAGTATGTTAGGGTAAGCTTAGGAGGTCTTAGAGATGAAGCGGAAATAAGAGGACATAGAAAAACTTATATTGGAGCAATGCCAGGAAGAATAATTAAATCTGTCAAAAAAGCCAATTCATCTAATCCGGTTTTTGTTTTAGATGAAATAGATAAAGTTACTAGAGATATGCATGGAGATCCTTCTTCTGCACTATTAGAAGTTTTGGATCCAGAACAAAATAATAGTTTCCATGATAATTATTTGGAATTAGGATATGATTTATCAAAGGTTTTGTTTGTTGCAACTGCTAATTCCTTGTCTACTATTCAGCCAGCATTAAGAGATAGGATGGAAATTATTGAAATTAATGGATATACAATTGAAGAGAAAATCGAGATAGCAAAAAGACATTTACTTCCGAAACAAATTCTGGAACACGGTCTAAAGAAAAAGGATATTACACTATCGAAAACCGTCTTGGAAAAAATTGTAGATGGATATACTAGAGAGTCAGGAGTAAGAGGTTTAGATAAGAAATTAGCTAAATTGGTGAGATATGCAGCTAAATCTATAGCTATGGAAGAAGAATATGAAGTAAATTTAAGTATTAATAAATTAGAAGAAATTTTAGGTCCATCAAGGTTTGATAGAGATCAAAGTGTTGATAATAATGTTGCTGGAGTTGTAACAGGACTTGCGTGGACTTCTGTTGGTGGTGATATTTTGTTTATAGAATCTGGACTAAGTAAAGGAAAGGGGAGTTTGACTATTACAGGAAATTTAGGGAAAGTAATGAAAGAGTCTGCTACCATAGCATTAGAATATTTAAAATCTCATGCTAAGGATTATAATATAAATCCAGATATTTTCCAAAATTGGAATACTCATATTCATGTTCCAGAAGGAGCTACTCCAAAAGATGGTCCTTCTGCTGGGGTTACTATGTTTACTTCTTTAGTCTCATCATTTACAGGAAGAAAAGTAAAATCTGATTTGGCAATGACAGGAGAAATTACTTTAAGAGGTAAAGTTTTAGCAGTTGGAGGAATAAAAGAAAAGATTCTTGCAGCAAAAAGATCTGGAATTAAAGAAATAATACTATGTAAAGATAATCAAAAAGACATTTCGGAAATTAATAAGAAATATTTAAAAGGACTTAAATTTCATTTTGTAGAAAACATGAATGATGTAATTGATATTGCATTATTAAAAACGAAAGTTAAAAATCCTTATATTGCATAAATATTTTAGTTTTGTAATGCAATAATTTTAAAAGCAATTTGTTTAAAAAGTCAAAATAAAAGAAATAATGTTCAGGAACCTTATTGTAATTTGTGTAATTTTTCCTAATATTCTCTTTTCTCAAATTCAAAACACTTCCTATAGTTCTTTAAATACACATTCTTCATCTCGTGTGCTTTCTATGGGGGGAGATGTAATCTCTATTTTTGATAATGATGTAAGTTTAGCTAATTTTACTCCCTCATTATTAAACGAGAAAATGGATAAACAGATTGCATTCAATTTTGTAGATTATCTTGCAGATATTAATTTTATTTCTTTTCATTCTGCAAAGAAAATATCTGAGAATTTAATGTTATTTACTGGAATAGATGCAATTAATTATGGAGAGTTTAATGGAACAGATGTTGTAGGAAATTCAACTGCTACTTTTAACTCTTCTCAGCAAATTATCACTATAGGTTCTTCTAAGAAAATTTCTAATAATTTTACTTTTGGAGCAAACATTAAGTTGTTAAACTCAAATTTAGAGACGTACCATGCTATGACTCTTTCGTCAAATATCTCCGCAACTTATTTTAATCAGAGTTCTAATTTTGCTTCTACATTTCTGTTGAAAAATATTGGCAAACCAATCATAAATTATACTTCAGAAAAAGAGAACTTGCCTTTTGAAGTTCAGTTAGGTGTCTCAAAATATTTGAAACATTTACCCTTTAAATATTCTGTGGTATTACACCATCTAAATCAGTATGATATTTCTGATGATTATAATCTGAATACAATTTATGATCCAATTACAAATACAGTTCAAGTAAAAGATGAAACAGTAGCTAAAAAGATGTTGAGGCATGTAATAATTGGAGGAGAGTTAAATCCCTTCAGAAAGAGTTTTTATTTAAGAGGTGGATTTAATTTTCAAAGGAGAGAAGATTTAAAACTTTCTTCCGCATTTAGTATGAGTGGTTTCTCTTGGGGATTAGGTTTTTCTATTAAGAAAGTTCAGATTAATTATTCCAGAAGTGCATTCCACACATCAAGTTCATTAAATAGTTTTTCTGTAATTACTAATCTTTCAAATTTTGGATTGTAATGAGTAAGAAAATAAATATAGCTATTGATGGACATTCTTCTTGCGGTAAAAGTACGATTGCGAAATCAATATCTCAAAAATTCCAGATGAGATATATTGATACTGGAGCAATGTATCGAGCTATAACCTTATTTTGTTTGCAAAATAATTTGATTTCTGAAGGAGTAGTGAATAATGAAGGTCTAAAAAAATGTCTAGACTCTATTAATTTAGGTTTTGAATATAATTCTGAAAATAAAGTGTCAGAAACTTTTTTGAATGGAGAAAATATTGAAAATAAAATAAGAGGATTGCAAGTATCTGAAAATGTAAGTTTTGTTGCAAAACTCCCATTTGTTAGGAAAAAGTTAGTTGTTTTGCAACAAGAAATAGGAAAAGAGAAGAATGTAGTAATGGACGGTAGAGATATTGGCACAAAAGTTTTCCCTTATGCTGAAATCAAATTTTTTGTCACAGCTGATGTCCAGATTAGAGCAAAAAGAAGATTTGAAGAAATGAACTCAAAGGATGTGAGTTTTGATCAGATTTTAAATAATTTAAAAATGAGAGATGAAAATGATACAAGCCGAGAAACAAATCCTTTGAGAATGGCAGAAGATGCTGTTTTAATTGATAATTCAGAAAAATCATTAGAACAGCAAAATATTTTTGTTTTTTCTGAAATTGAGAAAGTACTAACAAATGGAAATTGAAATAGATAAATATTCCGGATTTTGTTTTGGAGTAGTGTACGCTATTCAGATGGCTGAAGAGGAGTTAAAAGAAAGTAATTTCCTTCTTTGTTTGGGAGATATAGTTCATAACAATAAAGAAGTAGAGAGGTTAAGTAACTTGGGATTGAAAGTGATAGATCATGATGATTTAAAGAATTATCATGATTGTAAAGTTCTAATCAGAGCTCATGGAGAACCACCTTCAACTTACAAAATTGCAATGGAGAATAATATACAATTGTTGGACGCTTCTTGTCCTGTAGTTTTGAAATTACAACATCAAATAAAAGAGGGGTATAAAAGTGTTTCAGATATTGATGGTCAGATTGTAGTTTATGGTAAAAAGGGTCATGCTGAAGTTATTGGATTGTTAGGTCAGATTGAAGGGGATGCTGTTGTAGTTTCTTCAATTGAAGATTTAGATCAATTAGATTTTAATCGGCCAATTTATATGTATTCACAAACTACTAAAAGTCCCAAAAATTATTCTGATATTAAAAGAGAAATTGAGAAAAGAAGAACAAATATTGGTATAAACAAACCTCTTCAATTTGTTGTTAACGATACTCTTTGTAGGCAAGTTTCAGGTAGAGAACCTCAATTAAAACAGTTTTCAGCAAAACATGATGTTATTATTTTTGTAAGTGGGAAGAAAAGTTCGAACGGAAGAATGTTGTACGAGTCTTGTAAGAATGAAAACTCTAATTCTTATTTTGTTTCAGATGTAAATGAAATACATTCTGATTGGTTTTCGTTAGCAAATTCAGTAGGTGTTTGTGGAGCAACTTCTACTCCATTATGGATGATGGAAAGAGTTTCTGAATTTATTTCTAAAATAAAATAGAAAAACTCCTTTGTTTTTTCTGATTATTGTATATTTGCGGACCTTTTTATTATGTTTATTTAAGGAGAAAAAGGGAAAATATAGAATAATTAATTCCTCTCGGAATTCCAAACATTAACCTTAAATGGCTCCGGGATACAAGAAGAAAGGACAAAGATGTCAGAAAAAGAGGCAAAACCTACAGCAAAAAAGACTGTAAAGAAAGCTGCAAAAACTACTAAAAAAGCGGCTACAAAATCCACTAAAAAGAATAAAGAGGTAACAGAAGATGTTGTACAAACAACTCCAGAGGCTGTTTCTGAAACTCTTATAGAAGAGGTAACAGAAGATGTTGTACAAACAACTCTAAAAGATGCTTCTGAAACTGCTGTGGAAGAAGTTAAATCAGAAGAGATTGAAACTAACATAGAAGAACCAAAAGCAAAATCAGAAGATTTTGATTGGTCAACTGTTTTAGGAGAGGAATCAGAAAAAGATGTAAACAAAGAAGAAGAATCAATGTATTCTTTAACTATGCCTAAGATTGAAGAGAAACAAGTTTTAGACGGAAAAATTGTAAGTATTTCAGAAAGAGAAGTAATTGTAGATATTAACTTTAAGTCTGATGGTGTGATTTCAAGTTCAGAATTTAAATATAATGAAGACCTAAAGATAGGAGATGAAGTTGAAATCTTAGTTGAAAAACAAGAAGATAAAAATGGTCAATTAATTTTATCCCATAGAAGAGCTAGAGTTTTAAGAGCATGGGAAAAAGTAAATATTGCTTTGGAAACTGGAGAAGTAGTTCATGGTAAAATAAAGAGTAGAACTAAAGGAGGTATGATTGCTGAAGTATTCGGAATTGAAGCCTTTTTACCTGGTTCTCAGATTGATGTTAAACCAATCAGAGATTATGATGAGTATGTTGGTAGAGAGATGGAATTTAAGGTTGTAAAAGTAAATGAAGCTTATAGAAATGTTGTAGTTTCTCATAAAGCACTTATTGAAGCAGACCTTGAAGGACAGAAAGCAGAAATCATGTCTAAATTAGAAAAAGGACAAGTAATTGAAGGTGTTGTGAAGAACATTACATCATACGGTGTTTTTGTTGATTTAGGAGGTGTTGATGGATTAATTCATATTACTGATCTATCTTGGGGTAGAGTTTCTCATCCAGAAGAAGTAGTAAAATTAGACGAAACTATTAATGTTGTAATCTTAGAATTTGATAAAGAAAAGAAAAGAATTCAACTTGGTTTAAAACAATTAGGTGAACATCCTTGGGATTCTTTAGATGAAAAAATTAAAGAGGGGGATACAGTAAAAGGAAAAGTTGTTGTTGTTGCTGATTATGGTGTGTTTGTTGAGATTCAGACAGGAGTTGAAGCTTTAGTTCATGTTTCTGAAATGTCATGGTCAACTCATTTAAAGAGTGCGGGAGACTTCTATAAAGTAGGGGATGAAATTGAAGCAAAGATTTTAACTTTAGATAGGGAGGAAAGAAAAATGTCATTAGGAGTTAAACAATTAACAGAAGATCCTTGGGTAATTATCGATAAAAAATATTCTGTAGGCTCCAGACACGATGTAAAAGTTAGAAACTTTACAAACTTCGGTATATTTGTTGAGTTAGAAGAGGGTATTGATGGTCTTGTTCACATTTCAGATTTATCTTGGACAAAGAAAATTAAGCATCCAGCAGAATTTACTAAAGTAGGAGAATCTATAGATGTAATTGTTTTAGAAATTGATGTTGATAATAGAAGAATTAGTTTAGGACATAAACAAACTGAAGTTGACCCGTGGGATAATTATGAGACTACATATATTGTTGGCAATGATTTTGATGGCACTGTTACAGAAATTTTTGCTAAGGGAGCAATTATCACTTTAGGAGATGATGATGTTGAAGCTTTTTCCCCGCTAAGATATCTTGAAAAGGAAGATGATAGCAAACTTACCGTTGGTGAATCTTCTACTTTTAGAGTGTTAGAGTTTTCTAAGGAAAATAGGAGAATTTTAGTTTCTCATACCTCTACTTTCAAAGATGAGGAAATAAAAAACAAAAAGAAAGAAAAATCAACTACAGCGAAAGTTGTCAAAAAAATACAAGAAACACAACAGAAATCTACACTTGGTGATTTAGATTCTCTGTCTAGTTTGAAAGATAACCTTGAGGAACAAGGTGAGTAATTAAAAAAAGTCCTAATTTTTATTAGGACTTTTTTTATACTATTTTTGTCGGTATAAAATGAAAATGGAAAAACAAATAGTAAGTAGCCAACAATTTGGAATAATGATTGAAAGATTAGCACATCAGCTAATTGAGAATCATGGAGATTTTTCAGATACAATTCTTGTTGGAATTCAACCAAGAGGAGTAGAGTTCTCAAAAAGAATTTTGGAAAAACTAAATCAGATTTCTAGTAATAACATACAATCTGGTAATCTAGATATTACATTTTTCAGAGATGATTTTGGAAGGAGAGATGTGCCAATTGAAGCTCAAGAATTAGATATGAACGTCTCTGTAGAAGGAAAAAGAGTTGTTCTAATTGACGATGTGTTATTTACTGGTAGATCAATAAGATCAGCTATGGATGCCTTACTTAGTTTTGGCAGACCAAAACAAGTAGAACTAATGGTCTTAATTGACAGAAGATTAACTAGAGATCTTCCTATTCATCCGAATTATGTTGGAAGAACAGTGGATACAATACTAGAAGAGAAAGTGATTGTAAAATGGGAATCTTCTCAGTCGGAAGATAAAATAATTTTAATAAATTCTGAAAATGAGTAAATTATCGGTAGATCATCTTTTAGGGATAAAGAATCTGAAGAAAAAAGATATTGAGTTAATTTTTAAAACAGCAGATAATTTCAAAAGAATTATTAATCAGCCCATTAAAAAAGTTCCAACACTTAGAGATATTACCATTGCTAATTTATTTTTCGAAAACTCTACAAGAACACGACTCTCATTCGAACTTGCAGAGAAAAGACTTTCAGCAGATGTTGTAAATTTCTCATCATCATCTTCTTCAGTAAAGAAAGGAGAAACCTTAATTGATACGGTAAACAACATTTTAGCTATGAAGGTTGATATGGTAGTTATGCGTCATCCGAATCCTGGTGCAGCTGAATTTTTATCTAGGAATGTAGAAGCGAAAATTGTAAATGCAGGAGATGGAGCTCATGAACATCCTACACAAGCTTTGTTAGACGCATATTCAATTAGAGAAAAATTTGGAGATGTTGCAGAGAAAAAATTCGTAATTATTGGAGATATTCTTCATTCAAGAGTAGCGTTGTCTAATTTTCATTGTCTTAAAAAACTGTCTGCTGAAGTTAGGGTTTGTGGACCCTCTACATTAATGCCGAAATATCTGGATTCTTTAGGAGTAAAACATTTTACAAATATAAAAGAGGCTCTTAATTGGTGTGATGTAGCAAATGTGTTACGAATTCAGTTAGAAAGACAAGATGTAAATCATTTTCCTTCATTAAGAGAATATTCTATGGTATATGGTGTCAATAAAGAGTTGTTAGATTCCTTAGATAAAGAGATTGTAATAATGCATCCTGGCCCTATAAATAGAGGAGTAGAATTAAGTTCGGATGTAGCGGATTCAGAACACTCAATAATTTTAGATCAGGTAGAGAATGGAGTAGCAATAAGGATGGCGGTTATATATTTGTTAGCTCAGAAAATTAATAAATAGATGAATGATTTAGTAAATGGAAATACTTTAGTTTTTAAAGTGTCAGAGCAAGGTGAGATAGGAGAATTAAATATCACAGGTGATGTCACTAATTTTATTGCAGACATGTCAGATGTAACATTAGAAGTGGTAGAGTTTATTAAAAATAATTTGATTACATTTGGGCAATCAATTGATTCAAAAAAAGGTTCTTTTGTTATTGTTTCTACTCATCAGTTTGATGAAAATTTAAATATAGTACCAACAATGCAAGAGGCCTTTGATTATATAGAAATGGAAGAGATTGAAAGACAATTAGACTTTTAATAATAAAAAAACAATATGATGAAGAAAATTTTACTAGCTTTAACACTTATCTTAGGATATACAAATGCTTATTCTCAATGTACAGCAGATCAACAGTACCTAAATTCTACATATGGTATTTGGCCAGATACAATTCAGGGTTTACCAACTGCTATACCAGGGAATCCTTATGATGCAATCCTAACAGTTAAGACACCAGCGACATTATTAGAAGCTAATGCAGGGGACTCAAGCATCTTATATATAGATACGTTAGGTACTTCCACCTATGTTGGAGGATGGCCTGTTGATAGTATGGATCTAGTTGATGTAATTGGATTGCCAACAGGACTTGTTTTACATTGTGATGAATTAGATGTTAATGTAAATAACTGTGTGTTACCTGGTAATTATTTAACATGTGCCTATATAGATGGAACCACCAATGATCCAATTGGTGTATATCCAATTGAGCTTGTAATTAATGTGTATACACATGGATCAATAACTATATTTGGTGTTAATGTTCCTGTACAAACAGACTTATATTCTGCTTTAGGGAATTATGAATCAATTACTGGATATAATATCGTAATTTCTAATACATCTTCTTATGAGATGTTTAATTCTAATGAATTTTCTTTGTTGCAGAATGTTCCTAATCCAACAAAAAATAATACTACTACAACAATTAAGTTTAATACTCCAAATTCTAATATGATAAAATTCCAGATTACAGATATGTTTGGAAAAGTAGTGTATTCTGAAAATGTTAAATCAGATATTGGATTAAATACTATTGAATTTAATGATAAATTAAGTACAGGTGTCTATACTTATTCTGTTCAGAATGAAGAAAGAATTATTTCCAAAAGAATGATAATTTCAGAGTAGATGTCGTATAAACTTACAATTTTAGGATGTAGTTCTGCTATTCCTACAGTTGATAAAAATCCTACCGCTCAGTTGTTAAATGCAAATGAGCGGTTTTTTTTAATTGATTGTGCAGAAGGAACCCAAGTTCAGCTACGTAAATACAAAATTAAATTTCAGAAAATAAGCAGAATATTTATTAGTCATTTGCATGGTGATCATTATTTCGGACTCATTGGTTTACTAAGTAGTATGCACCTTCTTGGTAGAGATAAGGAACTTCATATTTACGCTCATCCAGAGCTAAAGAAGATTATTGATATTCAGTTAGATACTGCTTCCACAGAACTTTGTTATCCATTATTTTTCCATACTATAACTCCAGATATTGATGAGGTTTTGTTTGAAGATAAGAAGATTAAAATTTCAACATTTCCATTAAATCATGGGATAGATTGTAATGGCTTCTTATTTGAAGAAAAACTTGCTCCAAGAAAATTATTATCGGAAAAAGTTCAGGAATATAATATTCCTATTGATAAATTAAAAGAAATAAAACAAGGCTCAGATTTTACAACTACAGATGGGATAAGAATTGACAATATAGAGATTACAAAAGAAAACAGAATCCCGGATAGTTATGCTTTTTGTTCGGACACAAAATATCATGAAGAAATAGTAGATAAAATAAAGAATGTTACATTATTGTATCATGAAACTACTTTTATGCAAGACAGGTCAGAGCGAGCGAATGAAACGAATCATTCAACAACTATTGATGCTGCAAATATTGCAAATCTATCTTCAGTAAAGAATTTGTTAATTGGTCATTTCTCTCAACGATATCAGGATAAAGGGTTATTATTAAATGAGGTAAGATCAATTTTTGATAAATCAATTGTTGCATCTGAAGGTTTAACAATAGACTTTTCTGATTTGTAAGTATTTCATTATTACTATAATTTAGGTATATTTGCACTTATTAAGAAAATATATTTTTTTACATGAAAAGAATCTTATTTATTCTCTCCTTTGTTTTTATTGTTTTTGAGAGTAACTCACAAATAACTATTGTTGATGAAGATATGCAGTTAACAGATTGTAATAGTCACGAAGGATCTATTACAACGACTATTAACAATCCCATCAATCAAGTGTTTTATTTTCTTCAGAGATATGACACATTATTTAATCTTTGGCCAACAATCACCACCTCTCCAGGAACTCTTGACAGTATATATACTATGTCCTTTTCCGAGTGTGGAGCATATAGGATTGTTGTATATGATGGATTGTTATCATTATCTGACACTACTAATACATATCTTATTGCTTGTGATACAATGAGGGGTACAACATCCGTGCCAGGACAGGACAACATTCAATGTTTTGGAGACTCTACAGGTGAGCTAAGGTATGAAGTTATTGGAGGAGTTCCTTTTGATAGTTTAGGCTATAAGTATTACAATTATTCTTGGTACAAAGATGATTCTTTATACGCTTCAGGTAGAAATCTTAAAACTATATCTAATTTATATAATGGGGATTCTACTAGCGTACCATATTTATTATATGTTGAAGACTCTAATGGTTGTATTTTTCGACCACTTGACACATTATCTGTGAACATTGACACCTCTTGGATGTTTCAACAAGATCCCATTCAAATAATAATTAAAGAGATTGACTCTGTAGGTTGTATAGGCACAAATACAGGTTCAATTAACGTAAATATTCGAGGTGGGAAGTTTCAAGGTCCACATTATTATGATCTTTATTTAAAAGATTCTAACTCTGATATTATCAGATGGATAGATAGAGATAGCAACGATATGTCTCTAAATATAGATACGACTATCTCCCTCCATCATATCAAAGTGATATTTGATTCTTTGGGTGTAGGTGATTACACTTTACATGTAGAAGATACATTTGGTTGTACTGCTGTTAGTGATACAATTACTATATCAGAACCAGATTCAATAAAGGACTTACAGGTATCAGTTGATTATAATTCTTTTTTCTGTAAGCATCATAAAACTAGGATAAAAATTTATGGTGTTTCTGGAGGTCATCAGAGTAATTTATCATATTATTGGGAAGAAATTCTCCCAATAGAGTCAGATTCAATGTATGTTTCATCTGGAACATATAAAGCCTATATTATAGATGACGTCTATGGTTGTAAGGATTCTTTAGATTTCCCCCTTACTGTTCTAAATCCGATTATACCTTATGTTACACCTACAGATGTTGAATGTTTTGGAGAGAGTTCAGGAAGTTTACAAATAGATTCTATTGTTGGAGGAGTACCTCTAAGTAATTCTTCAGCTAATGCGTATTATGAATATCAATGGTCAATCGATACAACTCAATGGTTAATATTCGACACAACAAGTAGTAGTATAAATAATCTGTCTGCTGGAATTTACCAATTAATCATTAAGGATAGCTTATGTGAGGATACAACAGACTTTATTATTTTCCAAAACTCTAACTTAAATTTAGATTCCACAATTACCATTCCATTTTGTTTTGGAGATTCATCTGGGAGTATTGATATCAATCTTACTGGAGGAACACCTCCATATACTCTTCTATGGACAGGTCCAAATGGATTTACTTCTAATGATACTAGTATTAGTAATTTAATGGCAGATACTTTTTTCTTAGAAACAATAGATGATCTATCATGCATTTTCTTAGATACTATCGTAGTATCTGAACCTGACTCTTTAATAATTGATTTTTCCGCTTATCCAGACCCTCTACCTTGTAGAGGACAAACTGCTTTAATTAATGCATTAATTGAAGGAGGAACTCTTCCATATACTTATAATTGGAGTACATCTGATACTTTGAGTCAGATTGTTGAAACAGCAGGTAATTACACACTTATAGTGACGGATGATAACGGATGTATTGATAGTAATTCCATTTTAATAACTGAGCCAGCATTATTAAAGATTGTAGATTTCTCATTTACTCCAGCTACTTGTAATGTTGGTGCTACAGCTTCTGTGGTAGTTTCTGGAGGAACAGAACCTTATTCATATATTTGGAGTAACGGTGACACTACTACTTCTGTATATGATTTATCAGAAGGAACACAATGGGTGCTAGTTACCGATTCTTGTGGTGACACTACTACTTATTATTTCGAAGTAGAAGCGTATATCTTAGAAACCATTGTTAGTTATTTTAATGAAGATAATGGTAATCCACAAACTCTTGCAGAGGTAGATACTTGTTGTAATTCTAATAATGGAGCCCCTTACAGTTATCAGTGGTATGACGTAGATATGGACAGTATTATAGGCGAAATCAATAGTACTATTGATACTTTATGTGAAGGTTGGTATTACTGTATTACAACAGATATCAATGGTTGTAAAGATACAGTTGGTGTTGAGGTTAATTTTTATTTACCAGATGGACTTGTAGATATAAGTACTACAACAGTTTATGAAGATGTTCTACTATGGGGTTCTGAGGGTTATACTTATTTTTGGAGTACTGGAACTTCTGATGCGCACGCTAATATTTGCCCTGGAGATGAAAATATTTGGGTAGAAGTTACAGATAAAAATGGATGTTTTAGAAGACAAAATAATATTCAACTTGATATTGAAGATATTTCATTAACTCTTTCTCCTGATTTTGATACTGTAAAATGTGATATTACTAACTTGGAAGTGGAATTAGAAGTTACTGTTGAAGGGGGAACAGGTGATTATACCTATTTATGGAGTAACGGAAGAACAGAAAATAAAATAAGTGTAGATATAAATCCAGGTGTTTATAGTGTTACTGTAACAGATGAGAATTTATGTAATGAAGATGCGGTATTTAATGTTGCAGTTATGTCGTCAGATTGCATTCCGAATGTCTTTTCTCCAAATGATGATGGTTCGAATGATGTTTGGAATTTAGAAGATGCGTTCTTCTACGCAGACTCTAAAGTGAAAGTCTTTAACAGATACGGAAAATTAGTATTTAAATCAGAAGATAACACTCCTTGGGATGGAAAAAACCGATCTGGAAATGATGTGGAAGACGGTGCGTACTTTTATGTTATTGATTTAGGTAATGATCTTAAAAAGATAAAAGGAACTGTAACAATTATCCGATAAATTTTATAATCTCTTTTGTCTTATTAGTAGAGAAATACGTAATTTTATGATCTCTTTTGAACCAGCTAATTTGTCGTTTTGCAAATCTCCTTGTATTTTGTTTTATCATATCTATAACTTCTTCTTGGCTGTATTTTCCATCCAAATATTCAAACAGTTCTTTGTATCCAACAGTCTGTAAAGAGTTTTTGTTTCTGTGATTTAATAGCGATCCAACTTCATCTAAAAGACCATTTTCTATCATGATGTCTACCCTTTTATTAATTCTTTTATAAAGATCTTCTCTATTCATATCCAATCCAATTTTCACAATATTAAACGATCGTTTCTTTACTTGTTCTTTCCGGAAGTTAGAGAATGGTTTACTAGTTGAATAAATTACTTCAATCGCTCTCATTAATCTTTGAGGATTCTGAATATCTACTTCATTAAAGTAAATTGGATCATTTTCTTTTAATTCTGATTGTAAAAATTTAATACCTTTTTCCTTATATAAAGAAATTACTCTATTTCTTATTTCTTTAGAAATATCAGGCATTTTATCAAATCCTTTGCAAATTGCATCTATATATAGACCTGACCCACCAACCATTATAATCTTTTCTTTTTCTTTAAAGAGTTCTTCTATTTTTCTTAGTGCATCTTCTTCAAATTTTCCAACATTATAATCTTCATTAACAGATAGGTTATGAATAAAGTGATGTTCTACTTCAGAAAGTTCTTTCTTAGATGGAGGAGCTGCTCCAATTTTCAACTCTTTGTAAAATTGTCTGGAATCTGCAGAAATAATTTGTGTGTTGTAGTGTTTTGCAAGTTTAATACTAATTGAGGTTTTTCCAATTGCAGTAGGGCCTAAAATGATAATGAGAGTTTTAGTATTCATATTCATTAACATCAAAAGAATCCTCAAACATATCTTCATAAGATTCAACCTCTTCTTGACATTCAACTTCAAATTTTAAGTCAGGAGCTTCTTCAGGAATTTCACCTAATTTACGAGTGCATTTTTCGGTTATTTCTTCAGATGATTCTAAATATTCTACAAAGAATCTCCACATATTCATGAAGTCATAAATATAAATAAGCTTGGAATCTTTAGAATAAAGAACAGAAGAAATTGGCGTATTCTTCATAGTGATTACATCTCCATCTTTTTCTGATGTGTCAAACAATGGTATTTCTTCACCTAGATCAAGATTAGAATCTGTAATATAAAAAGAAGCCATTTCAAATTCGTCTAGTTTCAGATTTTTAATAATACTTTGATGTAAATACTCTAAATTATTTTCCGGATTTACTAGAATTTCACGGATTACATCTTCTTTACTTTCTAATGTTATTCTGATTTTAATCATTTGATTTTAGATTTATTTCTTTAGCTTTTAGTTTCATAAATTCTATTGATGCTTCTTTCTCATTTTTTACTTTTCCATCTAATATTGCATCCTTTAATGAATTTTTTAAGATGCCAACTTCTTTCCCTGCTTCAATATTAAAGATTTTCATTATTTCTTCACCGCTAATTGGTGGTTTCCAGTTTCTGATATGATCCTTTTCTTCTATTTCTTTTAGTTTTTTTCTTACTAGTTTAAAGTTTTTAATATAACGTGAAACTTTCTTTGGGTTTTTAGAGGTAATATCTGCCTCACAAAGAGTCATTAGATTATCAATATCATCTCCAGCATCAAATAGTAAACGCCTAATTGCAGAATCAGTAACAATATCTTGAGAAAGTACAATTGGTCTTAAATGAAGAGTAACTAATTTCTTTACATACTTCATTTTTTCGTTGAGAGGTAGTTTTAATGTTTTGAAAATTCTGGGCACCATTTTACCTCCAAGGAACTCATGTCCATGAAAGGTCCATCCATGACCTTCTTCAAATCGTTTGCATTGTGGTTTTGCAATATCATGCAGCAGTGCAGACCAAATTAACCAAATATTGTCAGTATTTTTTCGGATATTATCAATTACTTCAAGTGTATGGTAAAAGTTGTCTTTATGTGCAAATTTCCCCCTTTCTTCTACTCCTTGTAGTGCAACCATTTCCGGAAAGAATTGGTGTAATAATTTTGTATTAAATAATAATTTTAATCCGATAGAAGGTTTTTCAGATAAGAGTATTTTGTTTAGTTCTTCTGTAATACGTTCTTGAGAAATAATAGATAGTCGATCAGCATTTTTGCAAATAGAACTATAAGATTCATTTTCTATTTCAAAATTGAGTTCTGATGAAAAACGGATAGCACGCATCATTCTTAAGGGGTCATCAGAATAAGTAACATCAGGATTCAGAGGTGTTTTTATTGTTTTAGTTTCTAAGTCCGATATCCCTGCAAAAGGATCTATTAATTCCCCATAATTAGAAGAGTTTAAGGAAATAGCCATTGCATTTATGGTAAAATCTCTTCTATTTTGATCGTCTTGAATTGTCCCATTCTCTACAATTGGTTTTCTGGAATTAGATCTGTATGATTCTTTTCTAGATCCTACAAATTCATAATCTTCTTTATTATAATGAATCATTGCAGTTCCAAAATTCTTGAAGTATTTTACATCTGTTTTCCTTCCTAATTTTTTTGATACTTGTTTAGCAAGGTCTATTCCGGATCCAACACAAACAAAATCAATATCGGTTTTATTTTTCTTTCGGTTTAATAAAATGTCACGCACAAAACCACCTACTACATATGTTTCTAGTTTAGAGGTTTCTGCAACTTCAGCAATGATTTTGAATATTGGATTTGTAAGATGCTTGTTTAGGTTCACTATCGTAGTTTTGTAATACTTCCGTTTTTTTCTATTTTTATAATTCTAGAAGAGTTTTCTCTTCTTTCTTTTTTCCGCAAATTTACTATATAATCTGCATTATTTATAATGTCATCAGTAATATCTGAAAACTGTTTTGGGCTCTTTGTTCCGCTTATATTAGCTGATGTAGAAACAATAGCTTTTCCAAATATTTCTATTAATTGTTTACAAAAATTATCTTGTACTATTCGGATTGCTGCAGTTCCATCTTCCGCAAGTAAATTATCAGATAATCCCTCTATGTTCTGATAGATAACCGTAGTAGGATCAGAAGTAATATCAGTGTCTGGAACAGAATCAGTTAGTTTTTTTAACATCTTTTTATCCGACACCAAAGTAATAAGAGCTTTACTTTCTTTTCTTTGTTTTATGTTGTAAATCTTCTGTATTGCATCCGGATTTGTAGCATCACAACCTAATCCCCATATAGTATCTGTAGGGTAGAGGATAACTCCTCCATCTTGTAAAATTTTTAGTGATTGTGTAATTTCTTCTTCCATTTATAAAGAGGTATATATCTTTTGTAGATTTTCCGCTACTTTTTTATCTGTAAAGTTTTGTGCGTAATTATATCCTTTTTCTATCATGGTGTTGCGTAAATTAGTATCTGTTGTTATTTTTGTAATAGCTGATGTAATTTCTGAAACAGATAGTGGATTGATGTAGATAGAATGCTCTCCTCCTGTTTCTGAAAAACATCCTCCCTGGCTAGTTATTACAGGAGTTTTAGAAAACAATGCTTCTAGAATAGGAATTCCGAAACCTTCAAAAACCGAAGGGTATATCATTATTTCTGATTTTTGATAAATAGCTGCTATTTCTTCTAATTCTATTCCGGAAAGAAAGGAAACTCTATCTTGTAAATTATGTTCTCTAATATATTGAAGGCATTTGTTTTTATATTCTTTTCCGTTTCCAATAACTACTAAATGCTGTTTTGGTAATTCTTTAATACTTTTCAGAATAGTAAGAAGGTTTTTACGTTCTTCAATAGTTCCTACATTTAATATAAATTTTTCAGGAAGATTATATTTTTTGCAAATTTCCTCTATTCTTTTTTTAGAAATTTTAGATTGAAAGACATTGTTACATCCTTGATAAACTACTTCAATTTTATTTTCATCTGTACCAAAAAACTTTATAATATCATTTTTAGTTTGATGGCTAATGGCTATAATTCTATTGGCCCTTTTGCAAGCAGATTGAAACTTTTTGTGGTATATTTCTCGGTCGATAGCGGAAAACAAATGGGGATATCGTATGAAAATAAGATCGTGAATTGTAACAACTGATTTTATATTTGTTTTTTCTATTCCTAGTGGTATTTCGTGAGAGAGTCCATGATATATATCAATTTCATCCTGAACTATGTCCTTTATAATATTTTTATTACGCCAATATTTTTTAAACAGATTTCCGACAAATGAAGATGGAGTACGAACAAGAATGTTTTTTTTGTTTTTAAGGAAAGAGATTTGTTTGTTCTCTTTTGCTTTTGGGGTGTATAAGAAATAATCATTTTCTGGGTATAAGAGAGATAGTATGCGAATAGAATCACGAGAATAGTTGCCTAAACCTGTACTGTTATAAAATGCTCGTTTTGCGTCAAATCCTATTCTCATTTCTAATAAAATCAATAAAAGCAAATATAGAATAAATTCTTTCTTTAGATATGGTTTTATTCTTTCAGATTTATTAAGTTTGTAGTCCAAAAAAAGAGAATGAAAAATTTTATTTTTTTATTAATAGTAAGTATCTTTATGAGTTGTGGTACATCAACTGTAATGGTAAATGTACAAAGACCAGCAGACATTAGTGTTCCTCAAACAGTACAAGATGTTGTAATAGCAAATAGATCTATTGCCGGAAAAGGGAATAAGGCAGGAAATATTTTAGAAGGAATCTTCTCTGGAGAAGGAATTGGAGCCGACAAAAAAGGTTCGGAATATTGTATGTTGGGGCTTACTAATATGCTGCAGAATTCCGAGAGATATAATTTAAAAAATGCAGGAGATATTGTGCTTAATGGAACAGGAACTTCAACGTTTCCTCCTTTATTATCATGGTCGGATGTAGAGTCAGTTTGTAGTTCGTATGGTGCAGACGCACTAATAGTACTTTCTACTTTTGATTCTGACTCTAGAATATTTGAAGGTAAATCGGTGGTTAGAACAAAGACAGTAAAAGGAGCAAAAATTAAAGTAGTTGAATATCCTGTAACTTTAATTATGGAAATAGAGAGTGGATGGAGAATTTATGATTTAACTACTAAAAAGATAGTTGATGTTAGCAGCTTTACTGAAGTAAAGGAGTTTTATTCTAAGGGATCTAGTTATAATGATGCAAGATTACGCCTTCCTTCAAAAAGATCTGCATTAAAAGAGTCTGGTGTTTTTGCCGGAGAGAAATATGGATTTAGAATTACACCTATTTGGATAAAAGTTTCTAGAACTTATTATACTGGAAAAGCGGAAGAGTTAAAATTAGCAAAAAACTATGTAAAAAGAGGTGATTGGGATCAGGCAATTGAAATTTGGAAACCACTTACTGAAAATATGGAT
>Ga0208947_1000130_pt1 | contig 38960 bp, 34 predicted proteins | sample AOAMet1_04_M0_20_2_FD_188226 | JGI IMG/M metagenome (GOLD analysis project Ga0208947, IMG submission 188226) | Ammonia-oxidizing marine microbial communities from Monterey Bay, California, USA - CAN11_04_M0_20 (SPAdes) | ecosystem: Environmental > Aquatic > Marine > Intertidal zone | place... | reverse complement strand
TGATTCGACACCTTCATCGTCTGGCCCCGCTAATGAATGGGACCAATTCTGGAAAGGAAGTGCAGGGGCACATGCGTATAGTGCTGGCGGTTCCAAACACCCGGTATTGCAGCAATTCTGGCGAGACCAGTACTCGTCTTCGCTTTCAGAATACCCGCATGGCCGGATGATTGATTTGTGTGGAGGAACGGGCGCTGTGCTGTCCGCGGCAGAGGGCCTGTCGGTATCGGAGGGGACAGAGTTAATCTCGCTGGATATTTCTGTTTCGGCGCTTGAACTATTGGTTGAAAATTATCCGTATGTGAGGGCCATCGCGGCGGATGCGGCGCACGTTCCCCTCGCATCGGAAAGCATGGATGTGGTTTCAAGCCAATTCGGTGTCGAGTATGCCGGGGAGCAAGCTATTGGCGAGGTTGCCAGGCTTCCCCGTGCAGGCGGTAAACTAGCATTAGTTCTTCACCATTCGGGTGGGTTGATTCAGCAAGAGTGCACCGCTAATTCGGACGCCATTCGACGACTGATAGATAGCAATTTTATTCCTATGGCTGTAGACATGTTTGAAAAGGCCTATGCGATGATTCGAGGCGCAGGTTCTAGCGAATTCCATGCGGCCGCCAGAGCGTTTAGGCCGGTGTTTCGTTCGCTTGAACCTATCATGGACGATTATGGTGTGGAGGTGGCCAGTGGTACGGTAGCAACGCTTTATAACCGTGTAGCAGAGATTCAAAAAGATGCCCCGCGTTATAACGAAACAGAAGTAATCGAATGGCTTGTTACGATGGGTTCGGAATTACCGGGCTATGCAGATCGGATGGCGGCTATGTGTCGCTCATCCAGGTCAGCGGAACAGTTTAAAACGCTGTGCGCTTATCTGTCCCAAATGAATTATCAGATCCAACAGGCGCATCCTCAGCAAGTTGCTGGAACCACGCTTCCCATGGCATGGATGTTAGTGGCTAAAAGAGAAGGGTGATTACCCGGCGACACTATTAGTGATCCCAAGTAACGTATGCAAATAGAAGCCAACAATTTTAAAATCACTATACCGTCATTATTATTTGACCCTCAGTTTCATGTCTTCGATTTTTCGACTCAGAAAGGGGGGCAAACAAAGCTTTTATTAGTGGAGGAAAAAAAACTTTCTGAAGCACCGTTTATAGATGTTAGATTTGAACCCCTCGCAGCAGGGAGTTTTGTCGTTCCTACTGAGCGGTTGTTTTCCATCGAAGCTCAACACAACATAGTTCGGCCGCAGCCAGTTTATATTTTTCATCATGCCTTTGTGTGTTCCACGTTGCTTGCTCGTTGTCTAAATCAGGTTGATGCATTTTTCAGCCTTAAGGAGCCCTGGATTCTCCGGCGACTTGCAGATTTTAAAAGATCCCCGGGAAGGAAAATGACTCCCAAGCAATGGAAGACGCTATTTGTTAATTATAATCGGCTTCTTGCTAAGAACTATTCGAGTGGTAGGGTACCTGTCATAAAAGCGACCAATGTGGCTAATAATCTGCTGGTCGATGTTCTGAAACACCTGCCCGATAGCAAGGTGCTGTACCTCTATTCCGATTTAGAAAGTTTTCTCATTTCTAATTTGAAGAAGACCCCTGAGACGCAAAAGAAAATGGCCGGCCTACTTGCCGGATTCCTTCTCGATAGTGATTTTGGGAAAAAGCACCCCGCGTACACCAACGTGAATAAATTTTCTTTCCTGCAGGTTTGTAGTCTTATTTGGGTCGTCAACATGTACAGCTTGCAAAAGGTGATGAGCGAAGAGGTTGCTGCCAATTTACGAACCTTAGAGATGTCCGAATTGTTGCGTGATTTACCGAGTGCTATGGGTGAGGTGAGTCGTTATTTCGGACATTCGTGTAACGCGCAAGAGATCAGAAGCATGACGAACCAAGAGGTGGTTGCCAGGCACGCAAAAGATCAAAGCCAGCCATTTGACACTATGCTCCGTAGCAGAGAAGCCTCGAGTATCCTTGACCAGTTTGGTGCTGAGATCAAGCGCACTATCAAGTGGATAGAGCCTCTGGTTGAAGCGTTGAATATCATGCCTTCAATTGAATCGAGAGCAGTAACGAGCGACAGGCTCGCATAGTACAGGAGATATTTAATGTTGAATCCAGAACTGGATTTAGATGCGTTAGCGGAACAGTATCGGCTGGAGAAGCGTTTGCGCATTAAGGATTTTCTTGAGGCGGAAGTTGCTGCGAAAATTTTTCAATACAGCCAGGAAAGTGCAGAGTATCGTCTGGTTTATGCCAAAGACGGGCAAAATGTCGCCATGGGTATGGATGAATTAGCGAAGCTTTCTGCGTCGGAAAAAAAGCAAATGAACCTCGAGATTATGAACGCAGGTAGCAAAGGTGAGGGGTTTCTTTACAGCGGATATCAGATGGGCCAGGCGGGTGACACAGAGGATGAAAAGTTACGATTCTTGCACGAAGTGTTTGAATTTTTTAATGGTGACGCGTTGATCTCGGCTATACGGACGATTACCGGAGAAACCGGGATAGTGAGCGCCGATGCGCAATACACGAAATTTACCCCGGGTCATTTCTTGACCAGGCATCGTGATGTTGTGCCGGGCAAAGACCGGCGAGTGGCCTATGTTTATAGCTCTACCTGGGGCTGGCACCCCGATTGGGGAGGGTTATTGCAATTTTATCGAGAAGACGGTTCCCCAAGGGATGCCTGGTCACCCGGTTTCAACATCTTGTCGCTGTTCGACACTAGCCATATTCATTCCGTGACTTACGTGGCGCCATTTGCGCAGGCCCCACGGTTATCCTTAAGTGGATGGTTTCGAGGAGAAGCCGTTCCAGGTGTGGAGCGGGAAGTGTGGAATGTTAAAACCAATCTGACACCTAATTAGAGGAAAACCAATGCCGGGAAATGTTCAGGGTGAAAGTGATCAATGGTCCAAAGAGCTACTCGATGGTGCTGTTAATGAGCTGATCGATGGTAACGTTTTTGAAAAAGCGCGCATCGAGGCTCGCATCGTTTGGGGTATAACGAATCAATTAATACTTGCGCAGGTAAGGGAAGCCAGCGCTGCTCAAACATTCCGATGGCTGATTGCGGGTAATATCGTGCCTACAGATCACATTGAGTCGAGCCTTGCGGAACTTCCCAGGGATGCAGCTCGTCATTTTTGTCTCAAGTGGCAGTTGGGCGCAGAGAATGTGCGAAATTTGTCCGATGATGCCCGCGAAGCGATGCGGCATCTTGATCTAGCTGAGATGAGTGCCCAGTTGATTCGGCAAGCCGAAGCACTGCACGAGTTAGTCGCTGACGACTCGCTCTGGTAGAAGAAACGCGAGTAAAAAAAAGGCCGCTCTAGAGCGGCCTTTTCTATTTTCTACTTCTAACGCTTTACTAGTCTTCCATGCTCCAGGAAAGTCGAACGAAGTAACCGCGACCGAACAAACGATAAGTCGACGGATCGGTCTTGGCGTTAAAGCCAAGGTCGATGTAAGGCGGCTCTTCATCGGTAACGTTGTTGATACCGGTGCTGACGCTTACGCCACTACCTGGGTGCGTGTACTTAAACGTCAGGTCGTGATAAAGCTGAGAATCAACCTTCTGAGTGTAGCCAACGCCGAAGGCATCATCGGACTTGAGCTCACTGATATATTCACCAAGGTAAGCGACGCGGAAGTTGCCTCGCATCCAGTCAATCGAATAATTGACCTTGTCTTCGGCGAATGCGTCATTACCTGTATAACGCCCTACATTGTCTTCCGTAGAATCGCCTGGGAATGCTTCGCGGTCACGCTCAGTCATGTGAGACCAAATCACGGCGGTATCAAACTGACCGAAATCGGTATCGAAGATGAATCTTACTTCAGTATCAATGCCACCTGCAGTTTCCAGAGCAACGTTCAATGGCCCATCAAGCACCTGAGCAATACTGTAGTCTGCTCGGCGAGTGATCAGTCCACAAGAACCGGCATTCAGTGCGTTATAGCAATCATCAAGAATATAATTCACACCAAGGGAGCTAATCATATTCTCCAGCTCTGTTTCCCAGTAATCGACGGTAACGCTAAGGCTGCCCAAATCGAACTCTGGAGTCCAAACGATACCAGCGGTAACGGTATCACCGAATTCTGGCTCGAGGTTTGGGTTTCCGCCTACTCTTGCGAGTAACTGTGAATCAAGCTGAAGGCCAACCTGAGCACATCCAGGTGGTAATGGTGAGCCAGCCGCTGGAATACAGGGGTCTTTGTAAGTTGGGAATGAATCGACCTGACCTGCAAAGGCTTCGCCAATGCTAGGTGCTCGGAAAACCTCGCCACTAGTAGCTCGGAATTTAAGGTCTTCCATTAGATATAATTCAACACCGACCTGGTGGGTCGATTCAGAACCAAAGGTGTCAAAATCGTCGTACCGCATACCAGCTGTGATATCCAACGACTGAGTGCCGTTGTCAAATACGGGTAAAAGGATCTCGCCGTAGATGCTGTCTGACTTATAAGAACCGTCAGTACCAGCGCCAGTATTACCAGTCACTTCGTCTTTTTGCTTGCCGGAATCTGGCACGAAGGTGAACTGTTCCTTTCGGTATTCGTAACCAACAGCCCAACCCATTGAGCCGCCTGGAAGTTCCCAGCCGTCGCCGGAGAGGTTGAAGCCCCACTGATCCTGCTCGCCTTCAAGAGTATCTACAAGAACCACTCCTACATAGGAGATCATGTCCGGTGTAAGTGCTCCAGGGCCGCCGAAGAAGTTGATGGGTACACAGCCAGCAATCAAAGAGCTTGGATCCGTAATGTCTCCATAACACTCAGGATTGCCATCGCCGTTTAGGTCGGCTGAAGGGCCCATCGCGTTAGTCAGGTTAGGTCCGAAAAACTGGCCAAAGTCTTTTGACGTCGAATCCGACCATCCTTTGTTGTAGTAGGCTTCCCAGTTCATGTCCATGAACTCGCCGCTGGCAATCACGTTAATTTGCAACTGGTCGTTGTCTTGCTCAAAACGTCGAGTTGTTTCTAACATTCTGCGTCTAGCGTCTCTAACAGGCTCGTATCGCAGTGGGGCTGCGATACCGTCTGGTGTAGCGTTGTACGCGTCGATCGCTTGTGTCAGGTAGTAATTGTCCGGAGAGATGCCTGAATACGCGTTACCCTCAAAAACGCCTTGATAAGAAGGATCAGTTGGCGAGTTATAAGGCTGAGGAGCCAGTTCCTGAGATGATTTACGGCTGCTGTACCGCATCTCTGCAGTCAAGTGAATATCGTCAGTTAGGTCATAGTCGAGGTTACCGAAGATGTTCGTTCGCTCGTAAGGAGTCTGGATGTAGTTAACCGGTGCGTAGTTGTAGGTCCTTCCGTCGAATGGGGTCAGGCCGTTACCTTCATTCATGAAGGTGCCTTGGTCGGTAAACGCCAGCCGTGACTCAGGTATTCGTGAAGAACCGATGATGTAACAACCACCGGAGGTTGTGCCGTCATAAGGGGCTGTTAGTTGGTTTTCGCAACCGCCGGGGTAGATGTACCATGAGTTTTGGAAGTAGTCCCAAGGCGCATCCGATTGATAGGCTTCTTCTTGGTCGACATATTCAGCGCCGAACATGAAGTTACCGCCTTCGAAGCTTTTACCAGCAATCAGGTTCAGGCTGTTTTGCGCGCCTGAATCCATATCCTGGAAATCAGAGGTATAGGCCTCAACGGTGAACCCTTCGTAATCGCTTCGTGTGATGATGTTAACAACACCAGCGACCGCGTCAGCACCGTAGATCGCAGAAGCACCGTCTTTCAATATTTCGACGCGTTCGATCATCGTAGCAGGAATGGTCTGATAGTCACCGCCATCGACGGTTCGTTTACCGTTGACCAGGGTCAGTGTTCTTATTGGACCGAGTCCCCTCAGATCGACCTGTACTGAACCGTTGCCGCCGTTGTTTGTGGTTGTGCCGATAGGTGAACCAGACATTGATGGCATTCGCTGCAGTAAGTAACCAACATCGGTGATACCCTTGTTTTCAATTTCTTGTCGCGTGATTACGGTCACGGGGCTAGGACTGTCAACATCTGCCCGCCTGATTCGCGATCCCGTGACTACTATTTCTTCAACGATACTTTCGTCTTCTGCATAAACCGTTTCGGTTAGCAGCCCTGCTGTAGACGCAACGCCTAAGGCAGTAGCGACGGCCGCAGAGATAGGTGTTCTCTTTGACATGGTAAATCCCCCACTAAATGGAAATGTTTTTATGGAAATGCTTTGCCAGCAATAGGTTGACCCCTATTCTCAGGCGTTCTTGCTCGTGTGCTTAGCCTAAAGCCACGGGGAGCGTATTATGACGAATGTTTGGGCGAATAGTTGAATAAAAATGAAAAAAAATGAATAAAAATCGTGTAATCCCTGAAAAAGACCTAGACATATCCCCGTAACGTGAATGAGAGTCCTAATATACTCTAAAAATATTAATTTAATTCATGTTTCTCGATTTGACGCCATTGTATAAAAAATGGCCTAAAACAGGTCTGCCCTTTGGGTGATTGGTATGAAAACTGAAAATTGTGACGGGGTATTGGCGGAATAATGCCAACGCTCAAACGGCTACTCTCAGTAAGTTTCCAACTACTCTCTCGAGGTGCACAAGTGAATTGCAGACTTCCGTCTGATGACAGCATGGCGCGTACTTCTTCATTTCCGCGTCACCTACAGTCCAACTGGACTTTGGTTCAGGGTTCAACCATATGACCCTTTGGGCTTTGTCGTAAACCTCTCTTAGAATCTCCGACTTGGGGTCCCCATAGTTATTGCGAGCATCACCGAGGATAATAACCGTCGTTTTTGAATCAACGTCCTTGAGTATGTGACTCTTGAAGTCCGCCAGCATCTGGCCATAGTCGGTTGAGCCGTTGCCATAATCTCGCATGGTTTTAGCCATGGCGTCCTCCAGCTTGCTCTGTTGGAATAGCCGAGTGACTTCGCCCAGGTCAGAGGAAAAAGCAAAGGAGCGGACCTTGGGCAGGATCTCGGCAAGGCTGTACAAAAACATCAGAAGAAACCGGGAATAATTGCTGACCGAACCACTCACATCGCAGATGCACATGACCTTGGGTCTATCGACTTTCTGTGACTTCCACTTCAGGTCGAACAGCATGCCATCGTATTGCATGTTGCTTCGGAGTGTCTTCCTGATATCCAATTGGCCGCGCTTAAAGGTTTTTCGGCGCTTCGAATGAATAGAGACCAGCTTCTTCGCCATCTTAAAAACGATTTCCTGCACGTCTTTGAAATTGCGCTTTTCCAGGTTAGAGAGCTTCACTTTCTTTAATAGCTCTTCCCTTAGCTGTTTGCCTGACTCATCGGCATGCAGGAAGAACTGCTTTTCAACATAGTCCCGCACTTGCTCTCGCAAATGGTCACGGGCGCCCTTGAGTTGGCCGGCCAGGTGCAGCTGCGGGCGACCACCTTCTTCCTGGAGTTCGCCTACTTCGTCCTGCAAACCCTTTAGCCCCATGGCTTCCATGATTTTGCGTGTATACAGCCCCTTCTGAGTAAAGACGACAATCTGGTTAACTTCTACCTGGCGGCCGGCCTCAGCCATTTTAATCATGACTTCCATTCGGTCACCGGAAAGCAGGAGTTTGCCCAGCTCTGATTGAGCCTCGAGTTGTTCAAAGTCGAGTTCTTCAGAAGCTTCAGCGCCACCACCAGTTCCCTCGCCGCCACCCTGGCCGCCCTGACCGCTTTGCTGGTTTGGAGCCTCTGACTCCGGGTCAAACTCTCCATCATCCTGGTGGTTATGTTCGTCAGGTTCCGCCGCATCACTTTCGGGGGAAAACTTGTTGAAAGAAAAAAATCGATCGAAGCTGGTGTTGAAGGCTTCCTTTTCTTCCGGGTTTTTCGAAAGAACCATCGACAGCGAGTTTTTGAGCAGCACCCGGTTTTCTATGCCAATAATATCAAGGGCTTCCATGGCATCGAGGGTTTCTGCAGGCGACACTTTCACATCCGCAGTTCTAAGGACCTGGACAAACTCAACCAGTGTGTCGTGCAGCTGTGTCATTTAACTAATTCCTGGCAGCACAAGCTAAGTAGCTTTGATCGCCCTGTTGGTCACGCCTTGAAGTTCTGACTGAACGGTCTCTACATCTTCCTGAAATTTCAGGATGACGTTAAGCGTCTGCCTGACAAGTTCCGGGTTAAGTGATTCCGAATGAAGCAATATCAAGGTGCGGGCCCAGTCGATTGTCTCTGAAATAGCGGGGACTTTTTTGAGATCCATCTCCCTGAGTTCCTGGATAAACGCCACTAACTGTTGGTTGAGCTTTGGCGGGATATCTGGAACGCGGGCCCTCACAATCTGGCGTTCAAGGTCAGCATTCGGGAAAGGGATATATAAGTGCAGGCAACGGCGTTTCAGCGCATCACTGATCTCGCGCGTGTTGTTACTAGTCAGGAATACAAGAGGTTTCTTTCCGGGAATGGCTTTTACTGTACCTATTTCGGGGATGGACAGTTGATAATCGGAGAGCATTTCGAGCAGCAGCGACTCGAATTCGTGATCAGATTTATCGACCTCATCAATCAACAGTACGCAACCTTCCTCAGCTTCTAGTGCCTTCAGCAAAGGACGCGGCTCAAGAAACTCCTTTGAGAAAAAGACATCGCCGAAACTGTGCAGTTTGTCGACAGATTCAGACAGACCCGTCGCCCCTTCCAGAATCTCGCCCAGGGTTTCTTTAAGGACCTGGGTGTACAGAAGCTGCTTCCCATATTTCCACTCGTAGATGGCCTTGGACTCGTCCAGGCCTTCGTAGCATTGAAGGCGGATACAGGGGAGGTCGACCATTTCAGCGGTGGTTTTAGCCAGCTCTGTCTTGCCGACACCCGGCGGTCCCTCAATCAAGACGGGTTTCTCCAGATGATAGGCAAGATACACAGCCGTTGCGATTTCAACAGAGCAAATGTAGCCAAGTGACTCAAAGTGCCCTTGAATGGCTTCTATATCATTGAGTTTGTCGTCGTTTTTTATCGCCACTGGGTGTCCTTAATCGTTCGAATGCTGGAAGGTGAGGAGAAATGAATTTTCCTAATATTGGCTGCAAATTACCTGCAAACAGTCGCTTAAGTGTACAGTGACGACTTGCCGAAATGTTGATGGTGAGAATCCGTAATCTAAGGGTATAACAATAGCTTATGGGTTGTCAGTTACGCTTAGCGGGCTAAACCTGCAGCCTTGTTTTTAGCTCTCTTTCTGCGGTTTTCCTCGCCCAGACGCTGGAGTTCGTCTCTGTTGTCGCTGTCGACCTTGTTATAGCGTTGTTTCCAGCGGCTGTCACCTGCCCAAGATCGACCAGATATCTCGACCACCGGTTCCTTTGCGCTGACGGCTAAGCGCAAAGCTTTAAGCACTGACATCATTTGCGTTTCTCTGTCTCCGGGGGCTCCTAACGGATTTCCCAAGGGGAAATCGTTGTGAAGGTATCTGGGAACGTTGCAATGCGTCACGATATCCATTGCGCTGCCAATAACCGTCGTTGCTATGCCACGTTCCTCTAAATGTCGAGCGGTCAGACTGACGCTCTGGTGGCACACGGGTCACAGTGGAATCAGCAGTGCAATGTCTACTTCGTCTTCGTCGCATGCTTTCCCGATTGAAGGGGCATCTTCGTTGATTGTCGCGTTCTGGCTATATTGGGTCGGTACGAAGTGAAACCTTTTTGAGACACTTTTTATGACGCCATCGCTCGCTAGCCTATCAAGGACTTCCATCGGAAAGTAACTTTGCCGGTCATCGGTATGTGTCGTTTCCTTGTCCCAGGAGAGCTCTGTTGTGTCAAAGTTCTCTGGTGCTTCTCCAAAAGGAATACTTTCTGCGGTCCTGATCGGTTTTGGTATTTGCGGATGAGCAACGGCGGTCGTCACAACCGTGACAATGCAATCCTCCAGTCGTTTTTTTGGCATTGAAAAAGGAACGGTCTCAAAGTGAGCCCACTTATAGTCTTTTTTGAAGCCCTGCGCCCGGTAGAACAATCGTGTTCTTTCCATGTAGGGCACAAAGTGGGGAGCGGTTGTTGAATCGGTCATTGCTATATCCTACAAACATGGCCGCTAGCTATGCAACCGAATCGAACCTTTATGGTACTAGCTGTGCAACCTAATCAAACCTCTATGGTCACTAGCTGTGCAACCTAATCAAACCTCTATGGTCACTAGCTGTGCAACCTAATCAAACCTCTATGGTCACTAGCTGTGCAACCTAATCAAACCTTCCTGCGTTGCAGAAGCAATCAACTTGCCTTCCTGAGTATAAAAACTTCCACGGTTGAACCCCCTGGCCCCGCCAGAATATGGGCTGTCCTGTGCATAAAGCAGCCAGTCGTCGGTCTTGAAGGGCCGGTGAAACCACATGGAATGGTCCAGGCTGGCCACCTGAAAGTTCTCGTTGGACCAACCAACACCGTGTGGCCTGCAGCAGGTGTCGAGCAGCGTCATATCGGAAGCATAAGCCAGTAAGCATTGGTTAAGACGGACATCTTCAGGCATTGTATCAGCGGCCTTTATCCAGACGTGCTGATAAGGTGTCGTTGGCTCTGGGTTGAAGTCATTGATGGGATCCACAAAGCGCATTTCGATTGGTCTTGGTCGCTCAAAGTTACTTTTGAATTCATCCGGGATTTGGTCGATGTAAGCTTCACGGAGTTCGGCCTCGGTGGCACATTCCTCGGGAGGTTTGATGTTCGCAGGCATATCAATCTGGTGATGTAGTCCCTGTTCCATCACCTGAAATGATACCGACATGCTGAAAATAGCATGGCCTTTTTGTACCGCAACGACCCGCCGGGTGTTGAAGCTTCCACCGTCCCTAATCCTGTCGACAGAATAAAGGATGGGGATCGTCGTATCTCCAGGTCTTAGAAAATAGCCATGTAACGAATGCGCAACTCTGCTCACGTCTTCTACGGTTCGAGAGGCGGCAACAAGGGCCTGGCCGATTACCTGTCCCCCGTAGACGCGCTGCCATCCTTCGGCAGGACTCACGCCTCGAAACATATTGACTTCTATCTGCTCGAGGTCGAGCAGATCAAGCAAGTCTTTTAATTCTTCTTTCATCGAGCTAGATCCAAGGTTAGTACTTGTAGGCTTCGGGCTTGAAGGGCCCTTCTTGCGGAACGTTGATATATTCAGCCTGCCCTTTAGTCAATTGGGTGATCAGCCCTCCGAAGCCTTGAACCATGTAGCTGGCCACCTCTTCATCTAACGCTTTAGGCAATACTTCAACGGTGACGTCCTGCCGTTGCTGCGGGTCGTGATCAGCCCATGCGCGCTCGTACAGATACATTTGCGCTAGAACCTGGTTAGCGAAAGACCCGTCCATGATCCTGCTGGGATGGCCTGTCGCGTTGCCAAGGTTTACCAGCCGCCCTTCGGAAAGCAGGATCACGTAATCCGAAGGGTCGTCGCTTCGATAGATCTTGTCGACCTGCGGCTTAACTTCCTGCCACTTCCAGTTTTCTCGCATGAACTTGGTGTCGATTTCTGTATCAAAGTGACCAATGTTACAAACAATTGCGTTTGAGGCGACCTTGGTAAGCATGTTTGCGTCGCACACGTTAACGTTACCGGTGCAAGTAACAATGAGGTCTGTTTTGCTCAGCAGATCGGCATCTATGTCTTCGAGCTTGCCCGTATTAAGACCGTCTCTGTAGGGCGATACCAGCTCGTAGCCGTCCATGCAGGCTTGCATAGCGCATATTGGGTCAATCTCAACTACCCGAACAATCATGCCCTCCTGCCGAAGGCTTTGTGCGGAACCTTTGCCAACATCGCCGTAGCCAATGACCAGCGCTCGTTTACCCGCCATTAGCATGTCGGTTGCTCGCTTGATCGCGTCGTTCAAACTATGGCGACAGCCGTATTTGTTGTCGTTCTTTGATTTTGTGACCGAATCGTTGACGTTGATGGCAGGAACTTTAAGTTCATCTTTCTGCATCATTTCAATTAACCGGTGGACGCCGGTTGTTGTCTCTTCGGTGATACCGTGGATTTGATCGAGCATAGCAGGGTATTTTTCATGGGCCATTTCTGTCAGGTCGCCACCATCGTCAAGGATCATGTTGGCATTCCAGGGCTGGCCGTCTTTGAGAATCGTTTGTTCAATACACCATAGAAACTCTTCTTCCGTTTCACCTTTCCACGCGAATACAGGGATGCCTGCAGCAGCGATAGCAGCGGCGGCGTGATCCTGAGTGGAAAAAATATTGCAGGAGGACCATCGCACGTCGGCGCCGAGCTCTACTAATGTTTCGATAAGCACCGCGGTTTGGATGGTCATGTGGATACAGCCCAAAATATTTGCGCCTGCCAGGGGTTGTTCCTTCTTGTATTTCTTTCGCAGGGCCATCAATGCGGGCATTTCGGCTTCCGCGAGTTCGATCTCGGCGCGTCCAAATTCTGCGAGTCCTATATCTGCTACTTTGTAGTCTGTCATCTAATAATCCTATGGTTGTAAAAAAGGTTCTTTTAAGTGTTAAGTAAAGTTAGTGATAGGTTCTGACCTGAACCTGAAATCCGTTCTTCAGGCCTAGATATAAGCTTTGTCCCTGTGTGAATCCTGCTACAGATGCCCATCCGTCAAGTTCGTCTGCATCAAACCCAAGCCACAGGTCGCCGCAGGCGTCCCTGGTCCAATCCTGATCATGTGCACATAAGTCAGCGATGAGCAGGCATCCGCCCGCCTTAAGGTGTTGTTTCGCCTCGAAAAAAAAGTTGATTGGTGATGCCAGATGATGCAGCACCATATTTAGCACAAGTAGTTCGCAGTCACCTTGGTGGTCGTGAAGTTCGCCGAACAGGAATTTGACGTTGTCTTTGCCTGCCGCGGTGGTTTTCCTTTGTGTTTTCTCGAGCATTTCCACGGTATTGTCGATCGCGGTAATCTGGTGAAATCGTGTTGCGAGGGTAAGAATCAGATCGCTGTCGCCTGGGCCGATCTCGATTGCAGAGGCGTTGGAGGGTATTGATTCGTTATCAAGCACGTCGTCGATGCATTGTGAGTAGTGATGGTATTCGGCGATAAGATCCTGGTTTTCTTGAAAACGATGCGCATTTTTTTTAAAAAAGGACTTGGCCTGCCCATGCCGACAGTCGTAAACCGCGCGAATTCTGGTCGCGTGATCGATGGGTAGCTCGGTGCCATCAATAGACTCAAACAACGCCTGTCTGAGCAGCCTCAAAGGGTCTTCTGCGTGAATCAATGCGCGACGATAGAATATCGATGTTCCTTCTCGTCTGGTTTCAACCAGGCTGGCGTTAGCCAGGATCTTAAGGTGGTGGCTAAGGGCGGACTGGCCAACCTCTAAGACTTGGCATAGCTCCAGCACGCCGAACGATTCCTTTGAGAGTACCCGCAGGATCTGAAGGCGTTGTGAGTCCGCAGTTGCCTTACAATAGTGGCTGAGCTGCTCGATAGAGGCAATGGGGGGCATGGTCAGTCGCGAGAGCGTTTATATATCAATAATTGTTGATATATTAGGGCAGGCTTTCCCATGTTTCAAGCGTATATCAAATATTATCGATATAAGCAGGTGCAGTCACCGACTACGGATTTTGATCAACGATTGTTTATACTCTTTCGATGAGTGCAATCAACCAGCTGCAGGTGAGCTACAGCCCTGAGGAAGATAGGGTTTTGTTGCGCCTGAACACAACTACTGCTGAGGAGTTTCGATTCTGGTTGACCAGGCGTTACTGTCAGTTGATGGTTCAGGCTTTAAGTGCCCATCGAGCAGCTGATCCGGATGTTTCCAATCAAGTCTCGCCGGTGGTGCGCAAAGCGGTTGAGGAGTTTAAACGGGAGGCAGCCGACTCAGGAGGGAATTTTAAAGATGACTTTGAGTCCACTGGAACATTCCCTTTGGGAGAGTCCCCGGTGCTGGCACATAAGCTATCTTATAGGGTGTCAAACGGTAAGTTAGTACTTACTATATCCCCTCGCTCGGGACAAGGGGTGACGATAGCCCTTGATACACCGTTGAACTTTAATATTACGAAATTGCTCAAATCCGCATCTCAGGCGGGTAATTGGGTGCTGGATTGGGGTGGCGAGAAGCAGGGTAGTGAGCAGGCTTCAGTGCCTGAGGGTCGGATTATTAACTAAATAATCCGGATTGTTCGTCTGGAACCTCATTGGTTCTCAACGAGGTTCCAGATTTTTTCCATACTTGATAGCTATGATTATCACAGGCGTGCGGCTCAGGAAGACAGAGTGCGCGTCAAGCCCTAACACTATCTCTCCCCCTCAAGCAGTGTTAGGGCTTTTTTTTGGATGTTTTTTCCCTGAGGTCGGTGCGTGCCTAGCTGGCAGCGGTTGAACCTTGGTGTGGAGTCGAATCACGATAGATTGGAAGCATAACCTGAATGCTAACTCCTTTGCCGTCGAAGAGATTAGTCGCTTTTACCGACCCACTATGACGTTCTGCGATGATTCGAACAACATAAAGCCCCATGCCGAAATGAAGCCTGTTGTCAGGGTTTGATTCCCTGATCGAGACCATGGAGTCAAAGACGCTATCCAGCATGTCTTCAGAAATAGTGGGTCCCTGATTGGTGACAAAAAGCGTTAGGTTATGGGCGTCAGCGTTGATGCCAACGGTAATCGCTGAGCCTGGGTCAGAAAAGTCAATCGCGTTGTCAATCAGCTTGTCGAGGAGTTGCTCCACACGGAAGTCCGACACATTTGTGGCTATCCCCGTGTCGATTCCCTGATATTTGAACTCTCGATCAGGGCGCGTGGTTCTGCAATTCGCAAGATAGTTCTGTACCAGGTCGTAAAGGTTAATAACCTCTGTTTCTTCCGCGGCCAGGGCATCTTCCAGACTCGCCGCATCGGCCAGGTTTTGAACAATCATTCCTATTCGCGTCACGCCTCGCTTTGCCGCACCGAGATATTTTTGACGAGCCTCTTCCGATTCCTCTACTTCTAGGTTCTGCAAAGAAGTGGAGAGTGCATTTAGCGGATTATTAATTTCGTGGCGCAGTGTCCGGGGCATGTTTTCGAGAAACTGGTTATGCCGGTGTAATCTTGCAAGCATCCCGGAAATACTGCGCGCAAGATCACCAATTTCATCTCCGGATTTGGTTTCCGCCGTCAACTGATCGGTTTTCAACCGACCATAAATATCAATCGCGTTGGTTGCTTCGCTCTCCAGTTTTCGGATTCGACTGGCTAGCCTAAGCGAAAAAACCAGAATCAGCGCAACGAAAATTAGTAGCGAGATAACGGAGAAATTAACGCTACGCTGCAGCGCATCTCGGCGAAGCTTCAGGATCAGTTGCGTATTTTGTTTCAGGAGTACGGTGCCGATGATCTCGTTTTGAGCAATGATGGGGTGTGCGGCAACGATGACTTCGCCATCTTCATCGGAGTACCTTCTCTGGTAAGTGGGCCTGCCTGCAAGGGAGTCCTTGATGACGTCGTCATCAACCATAGGAGAGGCCCTGAGGTTGGTTTCAATAAGGTTGTAAAGCGGTTCCATTAACAAGGCAACCATCGAGATCCAGGCATCTGTCCAGTCTTCAGCAACATCGATCGGCTGGGTCGGGTTGGACTGGTAACTCCCAACCTCTGCGCGAACTCTTCGTTGTGCGTCAATGACCTGAATACTTGCGCCGGAATAGCCCAGGCCCTCAATAATACGTAGCACCTCGGGAGACTTCAGGAGCACCAGCCCATAGGCTTCTCTGCCTGCTGAAGGAAGCGTTCCCGTGATCGATTCGATGGCGCGTGTCTCTGAGTTATCGACATCTACCACCGCAAGGCCAAATTGTTGGGCGGATCCGAGTAGTTCGAGTGGTATACGAAACTCAATAGCATAGCCATTTTTCACTTTGCTCATGAATCCTGGTATCCGGTTTTCTGGTTCACCCTGAATAGCGTATCGCCAGTCGTTGTCGATCATGTAGGCTGTTGTGACGCCTGGCTCTGTCATGGTTAGGACAACCTTTTTAATCGTCTCGTCCTGACCGGTGAAGGTGATTCTTAAGTGATCGGAAAGGTCAAGCCTTAGAATATTTCTGTCACGAAAAACCAGCGCGTCGTCCTTTACAGTGACCAGTGCATAGATCTGGTCGTTGTGTTCGCCGAGCGCGAGATGGAACTGGTTCAATGAAGGGTCTGACTCATTGACGCTATCGAGGTTGCCGAACCCTATGTTGTACTCGAGGACTTCTTCCCAATCGTTGTCACGTCCATCAATCCTGATCGGACTCTGCAGGGGATGAGCATAAAGTTGCTCATAACCTTCCGGGGATAGGGGAAGTTCATAAAAAAGATCGGATCTGCCGTTCAACAGAGTAGAAATGCCTTCCGCGGTTAGTAGCTGTGCATTTGCCTGGCTATCAACAAGGAAATCTTCCATCTCGGAAAGGTACAGATAGCTGAACCACGGAATGACGACCAGGGCAAAGCTCATGAGTATCAGGAGCTTGGTCCCGAGCCGAGGCCCTTTTATTGGGGAAATTGCCAAGACGACTGACCTGTTCTATTTGGCTGACCAACGATACCCGTAGCCATATTCGCTTTTAATGCAATCAAATTCCGAGTCGATACTTTCGAACTTTTTACGAATGTTTCTCATATGGGTATTGATGGTGTTGTTAGTCACTAACGATTGCATGGTGGCGTTCATCAGCGTGTCGTAAGAGACGGCGTGGCCGGGCACGCGGACGAGTTTTGCTAGCATCCGAAATTCCGTGCCGGAAAGGTTGATGGGTTGTCCCTTCCAACTGACCAATAATGCCTCCTGGTCAATCGACATGTCTCCCACTAACTTTGCCGTATTGGCATTGCCGTTCGATTCGATGCGTGCGGTATTGATTCGAAGCAAAGAGCTTATGCGCTCTGCCAGATAGTTAAGAGAGATAGGCTTTGGTAAATAATCCCACGCACCTAGACGAAGTCCGGAAATCTTGTCGATCTCGGTTATTCGTTCTGTTAGAAAAATCACGGGAAGTGAAGGTGATCGAACCAATAGATCGCGACAAATTTCGAACCCTGCGTCTACCTCATCGCCGAGTATAATGTCCAGTATCGCAAGGTCGGGCAGCTCCCGGTCGAACCCGCTGAGGGCTTCCTGTCGGCTGCTATAGCCCACCACGTTATAGCCTTTTTTGGTGATGGCATCGATGTAATTGGCTCGTTGATCCGAGTCATCTTCAACAATGGCAATACTTTTTGCCATGACTACTCCTTGTTTGTGCTGTTGCGGTAACCATCAGACAGCAGAATATTCGAATAATCCAACCCATCTTGCTGGTTTTTGCAAAAAACTTGACGAATTCACCAGTTCTCCACATTAGTTCCGTGGAACTTTCACTTTCCTTCAAGCCCTCATTGCTGATTATGAGGTCAAATAGTGCTTGTTACACCATAAGCCCTCCGGATGCTGGGGGGTAGAACACTGGGTAGAAGAGAGGAATCATGAAAGTATTTGTACCTATGTCCGACGCAGCCCTGGGGGATAATGGCGAGGTGTCCCAGAGGTTAATTCCGTTCGACCTGTCGCTGCTGGGAAGCCCGCAGAAATCGGGAAAGGATAAGAAACCCAGTAACTGGGTGCCGGATTATGACCGAGACCAAGCGCGACAACGCCTGTTCGCCGCTCAAGGATAGATTTACCTACCTCGGGGACGGGTTTTTCAAGCCAAATCATGCGTTATTATACCTGTAGCTATACCTATACGTTATTAAATCTGCTCCCTTCTCAATCTCTGCTCCGTTGAATGAAACTCCTGGTTGGTGATCGGTTAAATTCCGCGCAGGCCCTAGAGTTCGTGCAGACCTGGGATTGATGTCGCAGCCCCGGCACGCATAACACACATCGCGGCGGCGCTTGTTGCCAGTGCCAGGCACTCCTCCACAGAATTCCCGGCGCTGTAGCCTGCGAGAAAAAAGCCTACGTAGGTGTCTCCTGCAGCGGTGGTGTCTACCGCCTCTACTTTCATTGCCGGTTGAAATACAGAATCACCCTTGCCCGCATAGATGGACCCGGCAGCGCCTAGTGTTAGCAGAATATTGGTGTCGGAGAAACGAGATGACAGTGTTGCAATGATCTCATCCGGCACCGTTTTTGTCGTCAGCTCAAAGCCTTCAATTTCATTGATAACAAGTAGCTCGATGGCCTCCAGTGGCAAGGCATTGACGGCCCCGCTCATCGGGGCCGCATTAAACACGACGCGCATTTCTTTTTCACAGGCTCTGTCGATGAGATAATCGAGGGCACTAATCTCGTTCTGGATTAATAGAAATTCGCCGGAATGTGCTTCTTCAAGCGCTTCATCGATATCTGATTCTGTGATGGTTCGGTTAGCGCCGCCAAACAATACAATCGAATTTTCACCCTCAGGTGTGACCTGAATATTGGCATGGCCGGTAGGGCCGGCATCAACTTTCATCATGCTGATATCAATATTTTTCGATGCCATCAGTTCTAATAGCCAGCGACCATCTTCGCCGACTTTCCCCGCGTGCCTGACCTTCGCTCCAGCTGCCGCCATTGCAATAGACTGATTCAGGCCTTTACCTCCAGGATGAACCTGGTAGTCGCTGCAGGGGAGCGTTTCCCCGGGTGCTGCAAAATGTGGAACCGAATAGACATGGTCTATACAGCATGAGCCAAAGTTTAGTACTGGCATCGATATCACCTCTGTAACGCTTGAATATAACCCTGGAATGGATGGTCATTATACAGATCATAATGTGAGTCTGTCGGGCGACGGGCGCGGTTGGTAGAGCACTATCTTCGGCAGGGGGCGGAGGTTCGACGTGCCGATTCGGTTCTAGGGAATTAAAGACTCCTCTCTCTTAACTGGTTCAGAAACTTGATAAGATGTCGTCGAGTCGGGGTGTAGCTCAGCCTGGTAGAGCACTGTCTTCGGGAGGCAGGGGTCGTGAGTTCAATTCTCGCCATCCCGACCATTTTTAAAGGAACACAGGGCGTCTCTTCTTGGAATTCACAATGACCGCCATCACTAAGTCCACAATAAGTCCGCTGAGCCGCACTTGTCAGAACCGTGTTGCTCAGCCCAGGTCGGGCAAAGGCGCAATGATGGCTGGCTTGTCCGCCGCCGTTTTAACCCGTATCTCACCGTTTGCACCATTAATCAGCAGGTCGACGATCTCTGCCGCCATGACCTCAACGGGCATTACGTTGAACTCGGGTTTGCGGTAGTCATCAGGGACAATCTGGGTATCGGTGACACCGGGGCAGATGACGTTGATACGCACGTTCGATCCTTCGTTTGCTGCCGACACCGCGCGTCCCATTCCGACCAGCGCATATTTTGTCGCGGTATACATGGGGTCCACAGGAACGACACTGAGGCCGGCGGTTGATGCAGTAATAGTGATGGCACCACCTTTTTGCCGCATGGCCGGTAGTGCGACTTTTAGGCCATGGTAGACGCCATTTAGGTTAACCCCGACGATGTTCTGGTATTGCGCTGGCGTAACGTCCTCGATGGCGAGAAACGGATCCCCCGTTGGCACCGTCATGATGCCCGCATTTAAATGGATATAGTCAGGCACACCCATCTGGTCTTCGCAGGCCTTCATCGCGTCGCGGACACTGTCGAGGCTGGTGACATTGCAGGGAATGAACACGCCGCCAATGTCGTCTGCCAGGGCCTTGCCGTCAGCTTCGTTAATGTCGCAAACCGCAACGCGAACGCCCTTGTCGGTGAGTTGCCGGCAGACGCCAGCGCCGATACCGGTAGCGGCGCCGGTAACCAGGCCAATCTTGTCAGTCATGTGCTTTCCTCTCAACGTAGTGGTTTAAGTACGGAATCAGAACGTGTTCCAGTATAAAACATCTGCATCGGGTTTTCGCTGTACCGGCGCGAAAGCGTGATCGGGATAACCTGCGCAACGAACAGACACAGGTAGACATCCGCTGGAACATTACAAATATCCCGAATAACAGATCCTGCTGCGCGATGAAGCACCGTGAAACAGGCGCCGATGTTCATTGATGGCGCTGCGGCAATCATATTCTGGCCGGCTGGATAGATGGTCGAACGCATAAAGACATCTTCAGGTGTCCGGGGTGGATAAACCTTAGAATCAGTATATTGGCAGTGTTATAGATTATGTCGTACTCGATGCAGTGGTACGGCCTGAATTCGAACTCAGACCTGTTTTGGCCTCGGTGGCTCATTGTTGGTCTGGCGATTCTAGGCAACCAAATCAGGCGACAAACCTTGTCGTGGATGCCGATAACAACCGGTATTGAAGTTGAAATTCGAAGCGCGGACAACTAAATTCGTCAGTCACGATACCTGGAGTTTAGAAGATGAATTTTGATGGAAAAGTGATCGTTATACCCGGAGCGACCTCCGGTCTTGGAAAAAATGCCGCGTTACGATTTGCAGCCGCAGGTGCGAGAGTCGTTTTTGGCGGTCGCCGGGAGAGTGAAGGTGTCGCGATCATGGAAGAGATAGCAGCGCAGGGTGGTAGCAGCCTGTTCGTGCGCTGCGACGTTAGTTTGAGCGCCGATGTGGCGGCGTTAGTCGGCCGCGCGGTCAGCGAATATGGACATCTGGACATGGCGTACAATGTGGCCGGGGTGTCGGGAGACGCCTTCTCCCAATTTGCTGACTATGATGAAGCTCAGTGGCAACAGACGATCAATATCAACCTGACGGGCATGTTCTACTGTATGAAACACGAACTCATCGCCCTTAAAGAGTCTGGCGGGGGCGCCATCGTTAACATGTCATCGGTCGCCGGTCTGGGCGCAACCCCGGGTGGTGCGGCTTACGTGGCATCCAAACATGCCATCATCGGGATGACCAAGACTGCGGCACTTGATTATGCGGCAGACGGAATCCGGATTAATGCCATCGCACCTGGCGTGGTCAAGACAGAGATGATGGAGAGGGGAATCACTGAGATTCCAGATCTCGAAGCACAAATGTTAGCTCACCAACCCATTGGCAGGCTCGGCACGATGGACGAAGTAACCAATGCCGTGATGTGGCTGTGTTCTGACGCTGCCAGCTTTGTCACCGGCGCGACATTGCCTGTCGACGGCGCCTACCTCCTGACTTAACCCAGTAGGATATGATGATAGTTCGGTTATTCAGCTACAGGCCTTTGAACTCGGGTTTTCTTTTTTCGAGGAAAGCCTCTCTACCTTCCTTATAGTCACCAGAGAGTCGAATAGCTGTGCGCATCGCTAACCCTGCTTCTTTGGCTTTGGCATCATCTTCAAACGCACTACGCCACAACGTTTCTTTTTGTGCACGGATTGCCAGTGGACCACTTTCTGAGCAAATACGCTGGGCGTATTCAAGTGCAGCGGTCTGAACTTCCCCGGCACCACTAATCACTTCCACAAAACCAGCACGTTTGCACCACTGGGCACTTTTTGCGTCGCCAGGGGTAAGGAAGGCAAATGCTTTTGAGTAGCCAATTTTCTTACCGAGTTTGATTGGAATGTCTACAGCGTTAGTACCCACCTTTGCTTCTGAGATAATAAATTTGGCGTCGGGGTCCGAAAAGATCATGTCGCAACAAAGCGCGAGAGAAACACCCTCGCCGACGCAAAAACCGTGGACAGCCGCAATGATCGGCTTGTTTGTTACCATGCCATTGTCCAGGTTCAGGCCACCTAGTGCAGCGTTAACGCCCTTCGCGGCATTTTCGCTCAGCGCTGCTACATCTGCACCGGCACTGAAAGCTCTCTCTCCCGCGGCTTGAATCACCGCTACCCATAAACTGGGGGAACTAGCGAACTTGTCCAGCGCTTCATTGACACCTTGATACATTGGCGCATCAAATGCGTTGAGTCTGTCCGGTCGATCAAGGGTGATGACGGCGACTTTACCAATGGTTTCAAATATTACTCGATCCTGAAATCGTTCGGCCAATGCAACCTCCTAACTGTTGAGAACTTCTACTAGTTTTGATTTTCCGGTGGTGCCCGTTTTTAACTCAAAATGATCTTCGCTTTGGAACTTGATTTTAGCCCGGAATCGCAGCTGATGGTGTATCGCATTCTCGAGCTCATTCCCCAACTCAGTGAGTTGAGCTGTACTAAGGTTCCTGACATGTTCCACAAGAATTGGGATAGGTGGTTCTGCTACAGGCCCTGATTTCTGTAAAATCATTCTGATGTTGCCAGTGGTTTTACTGGAATGCCGGTTAACCACATCGCGCACTGCATTTGGAAAGACGTTTACACCTTTAATGAGCAGCATATCATCCACGCGACCCTTGAAGGTCATACGAACCCCGGGACGACCACACTCACAAGGGTCGGTGTTGATTTTGATGATGTCCTTGTCGCGCCATCGCAGCAACGGACCGCATTCTCTTTCAAGTCCAGTGAAAATGATTTCGCCTTCAACTCCATTTTCTATGGGCATAGGCGTAAGCGTATCCGGGTCGACAATTTCAAAGTAGGCATTATCCTCGGCATAAAAATGTATGCCGGCATGGGCCTCGCAAGAGATGCCTGTTGGGCTGTGACAACCGGTCGCCCCCATATTGTCGTAAACCGTGGCCCCACCGAACCCTGCTTCTATCTCACCAAAGATCTCAGGGATGCTACCACCCGGCTCTCCGGTAACGACCACTTTTTCAATGCCTAAGGTTGTTGGATCGATCCCGGCACGATCTTGCATCGTGGCGGCAAGATGCCGGGCAAAAGAGACCGTGGTCCTGATCATGCGGGGGCGCGTTTCTTTCGCTATTTGAGCAACTCTCTCAACGCCGCTTAGCGCACCCACAGGCACTACGCACGCGCCATAGGCGAGCATGGAATCAACAGCCGGTACTCCTGCGATCCACATTGACAATACACTTGCATGCAGGACCACATCCCCTGGCTCGATACCGATTCGTTTTAGTCCGCGAGCTGTATTTTCTGCGGCAATCGCCCTATCAAATTTTGTGAACCCGCTAAAAGTGGGAGACCCTGTCGTGCCTGAAGATGATGAAACCCGGTTCACTAATTTAGGATCGCAAGTGATGTGCATGCCAAAAGGGTGACCGAGGGCTTCCTTTGATTTTTCCTGACTGAGGCGTTCTTCGTCTTTGTCAAAAAATGGGAAGTCTTGATAATGTTCGAGGCTTTTCAGGTGTTCTGGAGAGACGCCTGCAGCGGCAAGCTTATTCTTGTAGTAGGGACTATCGTTGTAAACCCGGTTAACCAGAGCCTTGAGTTTATCGAACTGTAACGTGCGCAATTCTCTGCGAGGCATTTTTTCAGCGGTTGGATTCCACAGGGACAAGACACTTTCCTACTGGAGATTGATACCGGATTGTTTCATTCGTTGAGAAAAATAGAAACCTCGAAATGTAGGATTACCGTAGCATCCGTAAGATAGATGAGTCGCCACGCATTGGCGCTACTAGTTCGTCGCCGATCTTACCTCAGCCTATCTAAGGCTGTTAAAATAGAAACCAGCGCCTAATAGAGTGCCGCCCAGAACCATGAACCATTCGTAGGGCCAAATCAGTGCTGCCGGGCTACCGGGGAGATATAGGCAACCTAAACCAATTGAGAGTACGAGTGCCAAAGAGCCAATCAATTTACCTTGCGCAACGCGAAAAGGTCTTGGCATATCGGGTTCTGAAGATCGTAATTTGAGAAACGCCAGTGCAACCATGCCGTAGGCAATAACGACCATAAAGCTACCGGCATCAACTAACCAAACTAAAATGGTGCGCCCGAAAAAGGGCGAAATACAACTTAGTAAACCGATGAAAAGAATACCAACATAGGGTGTTTTATAACGCGGGTGAACTCTGGCAAAGGCGCCAGGTATCATGCCGGCTTCTGCCAGCGCATAAAGGACTCGGCTGCCGCCGATAATAAAGGCGTTCCAACTTGTCAGAATGCCCCCGACGCCAGCCAGTATCATGAGATTTCCCATCATTCTGCTATCCCAAACTGTCGCCATGGCATCGGCAGTAGCAGCATTGCTAACACCGATTTGATCTGTGTTGAGAGCGTTGCCCACTGCAATTGAGATTGCGATGTACCAGATTGCGGCAAGGCTGACCGAGAAGACCAGGAGTTTGCCTATTTGCGATGGCGGCAAGTCTATTTCCTCAGCGCTTTGTGGGATTACATCGAACCCCACCATGAGAGCTGGCACCATGACTAAAACACCAAGTATGCCAACAGCGCCTTTGGTAAATAACGGTACACCGCTGCCGGTGAACTCAAACAGTGCAGCGCCAGTAAAGAAACTTAAGCCGACCAGCACGATTAAAACTGTCATCACCGTCTGGACAAATGCAGCGAAGCGTATGCCTAAAAAGTTGATCAGGGTCATGACAATTGTCGCACCCACGCCCACAGCTACCATGGTGATATGGACCTCTGAGCCAGCAATACTCCAGAGATAACCCTGCGCGAGATCTGGGAAAACATATGCAAGGGCAGTTGGTAGTGCTGCCGACTCAAATACGCAGACATTGACGTAAGCCAGAACAATGGCCCAGCTAGCGATGAAACTTGCGCCATAACCCAGCGCCCGGTGAGTATAGACATGTTCACCTCCGGCCTGCGGCATGGCGGCGGCGAGTTCTGCGTAGGTTAGGCTGATCAGTATGACGGCAATGCCGCCTACGACGAACGCAATTGTTGTCCCCAGTGACCCGGCCCTTGTTAACCATTCACCCGTCAACAGTACCCAACTCCAGCCGATCATAGCGCCGAAGGATAGCGTCAGTACTTCTCTGCGAGCCAGCGTTTTGGCAAAGCTGGTGGGTGTTTGCTTTGAATTCACGATGATCGCCTTTGTGTTGTTTTTTTTATCGAGTAACTCATGCCTAACTTACCTTGCCTAAAGCAAACATGACATATGAGATTGAGACTAAAATTAGAATTAGGTCCGTTAAGGAAAATTCTTTATTGCCTTACAGAATTACGTTGAACTCGAAAATATTTCCAGATTCGTCATCTTTGCAAAATAACCCACGATTCTAATAATGAATTTCTAACCTGTGGCGATCAGGAAATCTTGGTCTCTGAATTAGAAAATTTCGAGTGCGTCTGCTCCATTTTGCTCAGTGGTATTTCGCCAAAGTGTCGATGCAGTTCAATCGGGCAACGCCGGCATGATCACAACGGTGGCTGCCACCCGCTAAGCTAGAGCACATACCCGCACCCATGCTTGGAAACAGTTGACCACTACAACCATCAGCCCTAATATTCTTAAGATAAACGTCTTAGGCCTCAACATGACAAATGACCCGATCAAAGTAGCGCTGGTTACCGGCAAAAATGCGGTAACCCTAGAAGAGTTCCCAGCACCACAACCCGGTAAAGGTAAAGCGGTCGTTGATATTGCCTACTGCGGTATTTGCGGTACCGATCTTCACGCTTTTTTGTCAGGTGAACCCTATAATCCATCCATCTGCGGCCACGAATGGGTCGGATCGGTTGCTGCCATGAGTAGTAGCGACAACGGTCATAGCATTCGAGAAGGTGATCGGGTTGCCATTGGCGTTGCCACCGCTTGCGGCAATTGTCTTAGCTGCCAACGCGGCGATGCGAGCCACTGCGAGACGGTTTTTGCTGGCGCTACGGGTATGCACCCGAACAGCGCTCCACATGGTGGGTTTGCACCGTCTATATCCTTTGCCCTGGATCGTCTATACCCAGTTGCCACCAGCCTGAGTGATACCCAGGCCGCTATATTGGAACCGGTGACGGTCGCCGTGCACGCAGTACGTCGAACTGATATTCGTTTGGGTGACTCGGTGGTGGTCATTGGTGGCGGGCCTATTGGCCTGTTGACCTTGCAAGCGGCCAGAGCCGCTGGCGCTGGACACTTGACGCTAATCGAACCCGAGCCTTTACGTCGCCAGCTAGGTGAGTCACTGGGCGCCAATTTATTAGTCGACCCGCTTACCGAAAACAGCGCTGAAGTAATAAACGGCGCGTTAGGTCAGGTGGGTGCGGATGTGGTGTTTGAATGTGCGGGTATTGCCGCAACTATTCAGACCTCGGTGGATTTGGTCCGTCGAGGTGGCAAAGTGTCATTGGTCGGCGTACCGAACGGGTCGTCTGAAATTCATGGGGCGCTGTGGCTGATAAAAGAGGTCAATCTCACTAGCTCTATTGCTTATCTCAATGAAGACTTCGAAATTGCGCAAGGCCTGGTTGTAGACGGGCGCATTCAGACCGAAACGTTACATACCAAAACCGTCGGTTTGGGGGGTATGCAGGACGCTTTTGTTGAACTCGCCAACAAACCAGCACAGGTTAAGATTTTGGTTGATCCTCGCATCGACTAGGTTGTTTGGTTCTCCATGTTGTCTGATTATCTATGTTGTACGACTATCTATCTCGAAGAATAGAAGGTCGTTGTGAACTCAACCCGGTGCAACCGTCGAGCGTTCTTCTTTCACAAGAAATAGCATCACTGCACCAGCCAGCATCAGTAATATCAAAGATGAAAAGCCTGCTCGCTGTGATTGGAAAAATGCGGTTGTTATACCCACGAGCAATGGCGCAAGGAACGCGGTGACTGTGCCACTTAAACTATAAAGTGCAAAAAACTGGGTCGCCATTTCCGGTGGCGATATTTTTGCCATGAGCGTTCGAGAAGCAGACAAACCTGTGACAAAAAATAACGCGAAAACCTGAAACATCGATAAATACATAATTTCGGCGATCGTATTGAAATAAGGTGAGGACCAAATCGGCTCAGTGCTGACCGGCACAACGAAAAAAACGGTATCTGGTTGCATCGAGACTAGACCAATCAAAATCAACGTCGTCATGCCAATGGCAATCTTTAAGGTCGTAATCGACCCCAGCTTGTCGTCTACAAGCCCGCCCAAATAAGCGCCTACCATTGCAGAGGTGCTGGTGAATATGCCCAGCAACAATAACGCAATGGTATCCCAGCCAAATGTGCCGGACGCGTAAACCCCATTGAATACAAGCACACCCGCCATGCCGTCATTAAAAAACATCCGTGCCAGCAGATAGGTTGCGATATTGGAATAGTGTTTTAGCTGTTTGACAGTGTTAACAACGTCCTTAAGACCCTGCCGGACACTGGCGAGTACAGGATCACCCGAAGCAATGCCATCGGGGGTAAACAGAAACAGCGGTATGCTCGCTAACAGTAACCATAAGCCTCCTAGCGGGCCAACAATACGATCGTGCTCATGCGATTGCTTGTCGATACCAAATAGAGGAGCCTCCGGTAAAAAGCTCCAATCTAATGTGCCTGGGAGCGCGAAGGCGATCAGCACGAAGACGAGTAATCCTATGGCACACATGTTTCCGAGGGAGAATGCTAAACCCGATACGATTCCGGCTTTATCGATAGGTGTAACAGCTGGCAACATTGCGTTGTGGAAAACTTCTGCATAACCAAAGGCGATCAACAGAATCAGCAATAATCCAAAGCCCAGTTCCATCCCAACACCTGCGGTCGAACCTGCTGGGAGTATCCACCACAATGCAATAGCGATGAGTACCATCAAGATATGGCTGCCAAATATCCAGGGTTTACGCTTACCAATTTTGTCAGCAATCGCACCCATGAAAGGAATCGTCAGCGCCATGAAGGCACCGGCACCCGCGTTCAGGTATCCGATGAGTGTTTGTCCGCGAATGGGATCTCCCACAACCACATTGCTGAAGTACGGGAAAAATATGTAAATGATGACCATGATATACAGAGGGTCGCGGGCAGCCTGACCGAAAGTCCAGCTGTAGTATCCGAGCGGCGATGCTGCAGGAGTTCCTGCCAATGAAAGTGGTTCGCTAGTACGATTCAAACAACAGGCTCTCTCACAGTAACTAACACTGCAAATCCCACATTGAAACTCACAGTAAGATGGGCACAACAATACGGATGAATGGTATCAATAAACGATAGAGTAAACAGATCTATCTTGCCGTGTACCCGCCGTCCACCGGCAGTGTGATGCCGTTAATAAAGCTGGCGTCGCTGCTCGCCAGGAAGGTCGCGACTGATGCGATTTCTTCGGGCTGACCTAACCTGCCCATTGGATGGAGGTCAATGAGAAAATCTTCTCCCTCCTGTTCGGCACGAAACTCAGCCGTCATGGGAGTCACGATAAAACCAGGGGCGATAGCATTGACCCGCACACCTTGGCTACCGTAATTGATCGCGAACTGTTTGGTTAACCCTACGACACCATGCTTCGCCGCAACGTAGGCACCTATTCCCGCTTCGGCATCCGGATCAGCTTCAGCCTCGTCGTCCTCTTCTACAGGCGGGGTCATTAGCGCTATCATGCCCGCAATGGACGCAGTGTTAATTATCACGCCGCCGCCTCGTTCGGCAAGCAGCGGTGCGCCAATGGATAGACCATGGAATACACCAGTCAAATTCACGGCAATCGTTTGGTCCCAGCCGAATCCACTACCGACACCAGCATTGTTGAAGAGCACGTTAATATCGCCCAGATTCGAAATGGTTCTCTTCATGGCCTCTTGCATTTCCTGCGCACTTGTCACGTCCAGCCCCATGCCATCTGCACGACCTCCGGCTTCATTAATCAAGGCAACAGTTCCTTCAGCTGCTTGAGAGTCAATGTCACTGCACATGACAGCAGCACCTGCCTGTGCCATATGAATAGCACTTGCTCTGCCAATGCCGCTTCCAGCACCAGTTATGAGCGCCACTTTTCCTTCCAGTTTAGACACTTGCTATCTCCGTGATTCTTGTGATGATCAGTAGACACATCTATACCACACTAGACACTCCGAGTAATTATCTTTGGTAGAGTCAGGCAGCGTAGAAAAAGATGTCTGGGGGGTATCGGTGGTATTCCACACCGCGCCGATTTTGCACTGCATCCACAACATGTGGCGTCCCTGGCCATGATTGTGGAAAGAAAGGACGTGCTCTACACGACTTTATTTTCGACGGTGAGCGTTCAGGGCTTGGGAAAGGGCCGGGGTGATTTTTACTAATAATCGTGAAGGTTTTGTTTTAGGATTTTTTACTCAAGTTCGTGCACCCATGCAGCGTGTGCTGGCGCTCTCTTTGTCACAGACCACTCATCAACCATGTCATCGGCGACACTTTTCAGACGCTTGAGCTGCTCATCAGTGCTCTTGTTTGCGGCCAGCTCCAGCCGGTGACCATTGGGGTCGAAAAAATAAATCGAATCAAAGATCCCATGGTTTGTTGGGCCAAGCACATCAAGCCCTGCCGCCTCTAGCCTGTTCTTGTACTCCATCAACTCCTCAAAACTGCCGATCTCAAAGGCAATGTGCTGTACCCATTCCGGCGTGTTTTCATCCCTGCCCATCTCAGGTGAATTTGGTAACTCAAAGAAGGCCAGCACATTGCCCCTACCTGCGTCCATGAATACATGCATGTAGGGGTCAGGCTCACCGGTAGAGGGGACCTTGTTCTCTGCCATCGCGAGCTTGAATTCCATGCCCAATAGGTCGCGGTAAAAATCTACTGTCTCTCTGGTGTCCCTGCATCGATAGGCAACATGGTGGATTCCTTTAACTGTCATTGCTGTTTACCTTCCACAAATCAATTGAATGTGAGGGGTTTCACTCCCCTGTCGACATCGGTAGTGACTTAAACCCCCGGAATCTGGCTCGATGAGCTCGCTGGCCTGCCCCGGTGAACTTAAGGCGTGGGAAACGGGCTATCAGTTTACCAATGGCGATGCGACCTTCAAGCCGGGCAACATTCAGTCCTGCACAGGTATGAATACCGCTACCGAATGCAAGATGAGGGTTCGGGTTTCGTTCGATGTTGAAAACATCCGGATGATCAAACACTACCGGGTCCCGGTTCGCCGCACCGATACAAAGCGTCAGCACAGTATCCGCTGGTATTTGGACACCGTCTATTGAAATATCTTCTGTCGTTGTTCTATTTCCCAACTGGTTGGAACTCTCGTACCTGAGGACCTCTTCGATCGCAGAATCGATTAGCCTGGGCTGTTTTTTGAGTTGTCCCAGAACATCCGGGAAACGCATCAGCAGTTCAACGCCATTGCCGATCAGATTTGTCGTCGTCTCGTGTCCGGCGTTGAGCAGAAAGATGCACTGGTGATACAACTCAGACTCGGTCAGTCGATAGCCATCAGATTCCCAGCGAAGCAGCCTGACCAGTATGTCATCGTCTGCCGCTGTCATCGCGCTGCGCCGTCGAGATACGAATTCACGGAGGTATTCGAGGAATTCCGACACGCATCGATTGCCTTCATCTAGCCGGGATTGATCAAGACCGACTTCCAGACTGCTTAGAATCGCCAGCGACCATCTGCGCAGCGGGGCCCGCTCAGCCCTGGGCACAGCAAGCATATTGCCAATGATTTCAATCGGTATGGCCGAGGCAAAATCTGCAATGAGATCGAATTGTTTCCTGTCTGCAATGTCGTCAAGCAATTTATCAATGAGAGATTCGATGCCCAACTTCATCTCGACCACCATCCTGTTCGACAACGCATTGCCGATCGCCTTCCTGACATTTGTATGCAGGGGGGGATCGTTAAAAACCAGGCTGGTCGTATGATGCTCAAAAAGCAGTGAGTTTTCGCCAAAGACAGGTTCAAACTGAGTGAACTTGTCCGATGAAAACCGCCTGGCATCCCGGTATACGTGCATTAGGTGTTCGTAATTCGAAATGAAATAGCCTCCACCCGGAAGCTCTAGCACCGGCGCCTCCTCCCGCAAAAGCCGATAAACAGGATATGGGTCTGCATAAAATGAGTCAGGCAGATCCCTTAAGTCAAAGTTTTCGTGGCTGGCCGTAGGCATGGGTTCTGTTGTTCTCTCTGTCACGCATTGCTCAAAGTTTTATACCGCGATTCAGGGTCTTGTCGATCAACACAATCATCCACCGATGGGCTCCATTTGTCAGGTATTTGGCGAGAACGTTCACAGTTGCAGGTCATTTCTGTTCGTATGATCGTCAGACACATAATGTTCTTAAAATACCTCATGCGCATTATTGATTAACATGTTAATAAAAAATGGGGACAAGTATAAGAAATAGACCATTGTGCGATTATATGAATAACATATTAAGTTATATAAGAGTTTTCTGGCGGATTTAGAGCGACTGTACTATTATTTAGCGAATCGGTATTATGCGCCAAAATGCAAGTCAAAATTATTCGCACATACCATGGACAAACAGCGGGCGGGGTTAAATGACAGTATGAAAAACAAGAGTGAACGTCTTATGGCTAATTCTAAGAAACTGATTTTCGCTATCTGCGCTGCATTGGTCAGCACCAGTGCAGCGGCAGCAGTGCTAGAAGAGATTGTTGTTACGGCGCAAAAACGCGAACAAAACCTCCAAGATGTTGGTATCGCCGTAACAGCGATGACAGGTGAGCAGCTTGAAGCGCTAGGCTACGACAACGCTCAGGAAGTGACACGCATGGCCGCAGGAGTATCGACTGTTCAACCTAATGGCGAAGCTAACTATGCCATGGCGATACGCGGGGTAGCAGCAAACGACTTTACAACGAACGTCGAGAGTCCGGTGGCAATCTATCTTGACGAAGTGTACATCTCGCAAATGTCAGGTACTGGCTTCGCCCTTTTCGATATGGAGCGAGTAGAAATCCTGAAGGGTCCACAAGGTACACTTTATGGGCGGAATGCGACCGGAGGTTTGGCACACTTCCTTTCTGTTAAACCAAGTCAGGAAAGGGAAGGTTATGCAAAAGTCACGTATGGCGACTATGATCAAATAAAGCTCGAAGGTGCTATCGGCGGAGCGCTCTCGGACACCTTATCAGCAAGACTCTCGGTATCAACCCACGACAATGACGGTTATGTGGAAAACAGACTGGGGGGTGATCTTAACAACGCCGATGATCGTTCTTACAGGTTACAGTTCCTTTGGGAGCCTTCCGACCAGACCGAAGTGCTACTCAGCCTGCGTGCGGCAGACCAGGACATAGACACTGGTTTCTTTGAACATGTCACCTCGTTGGGTGAACCCGGCGAACTCACGCCCGATCTATTCAACTATGTCCTGGGCTACCAGGATACAGATGGAGATGTCTTCGCAGGAGACTATGACGATCCTGGCTACAACGATCTGGAGACTCGTGGCTACAGCCTAACGATCAAGCATGACTTCGATAATGTTTCCTTCACCTCAATTACTGATTTTTCTACCGTTGAACGTAAATACATTGAAGATTCTGACGCATCTCCGGCACCCGTATTTAACTTCTATCTCAACACGGATGCCGAACAGCTTTCTCAGGAATTTCGTTTAAATGGGGAAGGCGAGTCCATGAAATGGGTAGTCGGTGTTTACTATATGGATCTGGACATCAAAGATTCAAACGGCGCTATTACTGATCCATTTGTTGGCCCTGCAGCCACGCCAGGCGCCGAGGCAGGTCTAAGCAACCCTTACACCTCTGATCTACAATCGACTTCTGTCTTTGGTCAAATTGAGTATGCATTATCAGACACTCTTAATCTTGTCATTGGAGCACGGGCCATAAAAGATGAGAAGGATTTCGATTACGCCATCAATATCGTCGAATTCCTCGACCCAGAAGCACGAAATTTTGATTCCTCGACTAACATGAACAATCTAGCTACTTTAGCAACTTACAGTGGATCTTCAGACGACACGGAAGTTTCTGCCCGATTGTCGCTTGACTGGTTGCCGAACGAAAACTCGCTCTACTACGTTAGCTGGAACCGAGGCGTAAAGGGCGCTGGCTTCAATGCGCCAATTTTCCCATTGAGCCCTCCTTCAGGCTATAACGACGAGACCATGTCTTATGGTCCAGAACAACTGGATGCGTTCGAGGTTGGTGCTAAGTGGAGTTTCATGGATGGCCTGGCTAGGATTAACGTCGCTGCGTACTCCTACGACTACGAGGACTATCAGGCTTTTAATATCATTGGTATCGATACGCTAACGGTCAATGCAGAGGCCGACAGCCAGGGTTTTGAAATCGAAGCCCAACTATCACCCGGCGACGGCTGGGATGTGCTCGTTGGCATCGCCTATAATGATATTGACGTTGAACTTCCCGGCGGTATTGACACCACCTCAGTGCAGTCTCCTGAATGGGCGACCAACCTGATGATTCGCAAAGAATGGATGCTCGACATTGGGGCCATTGCCGTTCAATTCGATACCATGTATCGCTCCGAACACTTCTTTTCTCTCACCCGGGCCCCAGCCGTCACTGAAAACGGATATAACTTGAGTAACGTGTCAGTCACCTACACGACCAGTGACGATCGTTGGCAAGCGAAAGCCTTTATAGATAACGTTACCGACGAGGAGTACCTGGTTCAGACCTTCGATCTATCAACAGAGGCAGCCTTTGGAATGACAGAGCAATACTACGGCAAGCCCAAATGGTGGGGTGTCAGTGTAAAGTATAACTTCTAATAAAGAGACTACCTTCTAGCGGGCCTCATCTGAGGCCCGCTACCAACGATGCAACGATCGACAAACCCCAAAGATTGATTTCTTGTAATTACGGCTTCCTTCTCTTTAGTAAACCTGTTGTTGATAAAGGGTCGAAATACCTTTGCTGACTAATCGTCCATCACCATGTCAGCCAATAACCACAAACAACAAAAAGCTTGATAGCGTTTAACCACGACTAAACATACGGCGCCACGCTTCTCCAGGAAGCTTGTTAATCAGTTTCCATCACCAGCTTCATGATGGTCGTCAACGTGATTTTTTTCAGTGCTTTTCGGTATTGTTTATGGGTCGTTTCATAACCAATGAAAACCGTTTGTCCTTCAATTGAAGCGCAAATATAGAGTGCTATTTCCTTTGTTCTTTTCTTGCTGAGATCAGGCCGGATATCATTGATAAGTCCAATAAGAGCGCCCATGTAAGTGTCGTAGAGCTTACCCATTTGCTGTTCGGCTTTGTCATCCCTGTTGGCAAGTACCCAGAGTTCAGGAAAGAACATCGTGGTCTTTTTACTGGCAAGATCATCTAAGATATATTCCAGCACGGCGGTCAGGGCGGTGACAGGGTTACCCTGGGATTCAGCCTTCAGGGTCTCGAACTTGATCAGATAGGGTTCTAGTACAGCGTCAAGAAGCGCGCCAAGCATCAGTTCGTAGTTCGAGAAATGATAGTGAAGATTGCCCGGTGATATCCCGGATTCCCTGGCAACCCGCCGCATCGTCACAGCAGATAAACCTTCATCTATCATCAGTTCTCTCGCTACGTCGATAATCTGATCCTTGCGAGAGCCAGCGAATGGCTTAGCCTTCTGGCGGTTTGGTGGTTTCGATGTGATGGTCAAGATTAGAGCACTTGTACTATAATTTGAAGGTAGGTTACTATGCATTAAAAATGCAGGCAATATCATTTGTGCATATCATGGACAAACACTAGGCGGGGTAAAATGTCAGTATGAAAAACAAGAAAGAACGTCTTAACGATTGGGCTGGTGGTGTGAAGCTGTGTACATTGCTGTTGTTAGCTTTCTCTACCCCAGTAAATGCGGAGACTTTTCCTGATCCGCTTCCCGCCGAGCCCGTGCTGATATCTGAATCTCTGGATACGCCATATCCAGCCAGCTACGCGGTGGTGCATGACTTTGGGTTCGGTAGTTTGCCAGATAGTGCATTTAGTCTTGTTGACACACACACAGGTCGCTTCAAAGGCATGATGAGCGCAGGAAACTTTGCGACGTTTGATGTGTCCGTTGACCGACAGGAAATGTATGTGGGGGAAACCTACTACAGTCGCGGAACTCGTGGAGACAGGTCGGATCTTGTCACTGTTTACAATATGAATAATCTGGAGCGGCTTGCTGAAATTGAATTACCGCTTAAGAGGGCTGCAATAGTTGTAAACAAGGGGAGCACAGGAATTACTGCGAGTGGGAAGTTCATGCTGGTTTTCAACCTCACGCCGGCAACCTCTGTATCCGTGATTGATCTGGATTCAAGGAAGGTCGTTAATGAGATCGAGTCCCCGGGTTGCAGCCTTGTTTATCCGACGTTAGAAGACGATTTTTTCATGCTCTGTGGCGATGGTGCCGCCTTGTTTTTCAGCCTGGATAGTTCAGGTCAGGTTAAAAAGCAATCAAAGAGTAAGCCGTTTATTGATATCGACAATGATCCACTATCAGAGAAATCCAGCAAAATTGGAGGCACCTGGTTCTTTGTGAGTTTCCGTGGCAACCTGCAAACAGTTTCAGCAGGGGGAGAACCGCTTGATAGCTGGTCATTGTTATCAAATGATGAACGATCGAAGGGGTGGCGACCAGCTGGCTGGCATTGGACGGCAAGTCACCCTGACGGCCGACTATGGGTAGGAATGACACCCGATGGCTATGAAGGTAGTCATAAGAATCCGGCCAAAGAAGTTTGGCTTTTCGATACCAAGGAGAAGACACGGCTCTCACGTATTGAGCTAAACGTGAGCGCCATGGCTATTGATGTGTCATTAGAGGATGAACCAAGACTTCTCGTGGTCAATGCCGCGGGGGCTCTTGATGTTTACAACGCACAAACAGGCGAATATCAAAATTCAATCCTGGACCTGGGGGCATCGCCTTACCAGGTTCATAGATTACAGTGAGGTAGCAACGATGGATTGGTTGGATAAAGTTACACAACAGGCAGCACGTAAGGTCGCCCACCGCACTTCGCGCCGGAGTTTCTTTGCAAAGTTTGGTGGTGTGTTACTTGGGACGGCGGCGTTGCCACTGCTACCTGTAGCGCGAGCAAGTACGGGTGGCGGCGAAAGCCGGGTTCCGCCTCAGTCAACGGGCAACATACAAGACCCTGGTGACCCCACGCTATGTGATTATTGGCGATACTGTGCCATTGATGGTTACCTGTGCACCTGTTGCGGTGGCAGCGAAAACACCTGTCCACCAGGCACTGAAATGTCGCCACTTACCTGGATCGGGACCTGCAGAAACCCTGCTGACGGTAGAAATTACATCATTTCTTACAATGATTGCTGCGGTAAGAGCGATTGCGGCAGGTGCCTGTGTAATCGTAACGAGGGTGACAAGCCCATTTACAGGCCGCAGGCAAACAATGATATTGATTGGTGTCTGGGTACAGAAACCAATATCTATAATTGTTCAACGGCCGTTATTTTAGGTGTCGCGACGGAGTGACTGAAGTGCGGCGTCTGTTACCCCTGATTCTGTTAGCAAAGATAGTAGCTTTTTCTGGCATCGCAGGTGCGACAGAACCAGAAATAGCGGCGACGGGCGATTATCAGAAGCTTTGCGGTGTTTGTCATCTGCCGGATGGCAAGGGTATCCCGGGCGTATATCCACCGTTGAATGAACGGCTGGGCCTCTGGGCCACCGAGGAAGAAGGCCGCGCTTATCTAGTGAAAGTAGTAACGCAGGGAATGGGCGGCACCATCATTGTCGATGGGCAAAGATTTTCAGGTTTTATGCCAGGCGTTGGCATGCGACTTGATCCTGCCTCGCTCGCTGTCTTGTTAAACTATGTGCTGCTCAAATTCGCGCCTGAAGTTGATGTTCAACCCTATACTGGCAGGGAAATAGAACGTATTCGAAGTATCGAGGTGAAAAACGCCAGGGATTTGAGACCGCAGGCCTCAAGTTGAACTCGATGATGGAACTTGCAGCGCACACCATCCCTTTGATGGCGATTTCAATTCAAATCTTTGCAATCATCTTATTTGTGGAAGCAGCCATTCACAAATCAGTGACATATAAAGACTTTGTTGGAATCATTTCCGGTTATCGGCTGATACCGATTTCACTGGTATGGACAGCGGCAGCTTTTGTTATATTTGCTGAGTACCTTGCAATTATTAGCTTGCTGCTAATGCTTCCGTTTCTCAAATACCTGGGCGCTGTAATGCTGGTTGGTTATGCAATAGCGATCCAGATCAATGTGGTCAGGGGCAGAACAGAAATTGATTGTGGATGTGGCGGGCAATCCATGCCCATTAGCCAATCACTGGTTAGTCGTAATCTAGTTATCGCAATTCTTCTTGCATGGTCGACGAATACTGTTGGATTTGCAGGTCTTGTTGGGTACGGGTTTGTCTACTGGATACTGGTCTGTGGCACCGTGCTGGTTGGTTACCTTTTCTACCTATCTTACAACCAACTCTGCTTTAACCAGAGTTTACAAAGTAATCTAACACGGAAGGAACTATGACTACCTGGCTCGTTGTTGCTGTGGCTTTACTCTGGTTTATTGTCATTGCGCTTTCATTGGCAGTATTTGCACTTACCCGACAGATAGGTGTTCTTTATGAACGCGTGGCCCCGGCGGGGGCTCTCATGGTTAATCAGACGATAAAGGTGGGTGACAATGCACCTGAAATCGCAGTTGAGACACTAGCGGGTTCGCCCATGAAGATCGGCGCGCCAGGTAAGGCTGCGTTGGTATTTTTTGTGGCGCCTGACTGCCCAATCTGTAAGTCCCTTCTACCTATATTTAAATCGTTATCACAGGTTGAGACGGATTGTGATTTTATTCTGGCCAGTGACGGAGATACTCTTAAGGAACATGAGGCTTATGTTACGTCTAACAAGCTTGGCGGGTTTCCCTATGTCCTATCTGAGTTATTAGGCCGCTCCTACGGTGTCGCGAAACTGCCTTATGCTGTTCTGATCAGGCCTGATGGCAAGATAGGTTCTATGGGGATTGTCAATTCAAGGGAGCATCTTGAAAGTCTGTTCGAGGCGGAGGCGCTTGGAATCGCATCATTGCAGGATTATCTCAACCCGCCGGATCCTGTTGCAATTTATGACCCAGAAGAACACAGAAGCTAATGAGTGTTAGCCGACACTTTAAGAACGTCTGGCTACTGGTAGTCACTTTTTCGATTGCAGCTGCACCTCTGGCCTGGGCTGACTCACTCTCCAGTAAGACTGATGCAGGCGAGGCCCGAGTTAACTACATGTTGTATTGCCAGGGATGTCATCTTAGTGATGGGGCGGGAAGTCCCAGGGCTGAAGTCCCTGAGATGAAAGATTATGTTGGAAACTTCCTTAAAGTTCCGCAAGGTCGTGAGTATCTTGTTCGTGTCCCAGGTTCAGCCAACGCCCCCATTGGGGACGACCAATTAGCCAACCTTTTGAATTGGATTCTTCTGACGATTGCAGGAGAGTCGACGCCAAAGGGGTTTACGCCCTATAGCGGCGAGGAAGTAGGGGAGATGAGAGAAAAAAGTCTGACGAATATTGTTACCCTTCGATCCAATCTCATCGAGAAAATCAACCAAACAACCGCTGGGCTTGATACCCATGCGATGAGGGCGAACCAATGACAAGTTGGGCATTTCTTTCGGCCACAGAGTTGGCGGCGAAAATCAGGGATGGGGCGATCAGCTCGGTCGCATTAACCGACTATTTTATTGAACGCATTGAGCGATTGGATAACGACATTAACGCGGTTGTGGTGAGGACTTTTGAGAGTGCCCGGAGTGCGGCGGTTGCCGCAGACCAGGCGGCCGCAGACGGTTTGTGGTTGGGCCCGCTGCATGGGGTGCCGATGACGATAAAAGAATCCTATGTGCTGGCTGGAACACCAACCACCTGGGGTATCGAGCATTTCCGGCACAACGGCGCAACGAAAGATGGCCTGATTGTCGAGCGATTTAAGCAGGCAGGCGCGCATTTTCTTGGCAAGACCAATGTGCCAGTCGAGCTGGCTGATTTCCAGAGTTACAACCCGATCTATGGCGTAACCGGTAACCCCTGGGATATTAAGAGAACTCCTGGAGGCTCTTCAGGTGGTAGCGCGGCGGCCTTAGCGGCGGGCCTATCGGCCCTTGAGGCGGGATCTGATATTGGCGGCTCGATTCGAAATCCTGCCCATTTTTGCGGCGTTTACGGACATAAGCCAACTTTTGGCGTGGTGCCGATGCAAGGCCATGAATTGTTGGCAGGGCTGCCGGAAGGGGATCTTGCCGTGTGCGGGCCTCTGGCTCGAAGTGCGGCCGACTTAAAGCTCGCGCTCTCTATTATGGCGGGTCCTGGTGCACGTCAG